>MAAC01017524.1_pt1 | contig 39986 bp, 41 predicted proteins | sample 1115981 | NCBI WGS metagenome assembly MAAC01 (sample SAMN04961126, study PRJNA320927) | seawater metagenome | isolation source: sample BD02T64 sea water enriched with oil for 64 days | place: USA:Gulf of Mexico | collected 2013-07-27 | reverse complement strand
TATGATAGCGTATCTGATAAACAAGGGGACTACTGAACTTTAATTCCATCTGATAAAGTTACAGACAAGCTGTAACTTTGGCAAATTCATCCCAATCGCAGCAAGCTGCGGGGGATTCTCTGCCCTTTTGATAAAAAATCCTCACCTTAAACAGTGAGGGTTTTTTATTTACTATATTTATGCGAGTTAAACTATTTCCTTATTAAACTATAGTACGAATGAAAAAAATCACTCTTCTTTTATTTCTTGCATTCAGCACAATACTAACTGCACAAATTATTAACGAACCCCCATATATCCTAACCGTTGACGAACTCAAAGATTGGACTCAAAATGGTCCTACCGCAGACCCTTCCTTAATATCTACAGTCGAGCTAGCACCCCGCTTTTTAAATCCAGACACTCAATTCAATTCAGATTTACCAAATGACATGGAGATTGCTTATCTGCCAGATGGCATGAACAACTTCGGAAATTATGGCATGGAACAAAGTCAATTTAATCTCTATAATTTTACCAATTGGTCCTATATCGACAAACTTGTTTGGTTTGGAGGTACCGCAGATCAAACAGTACAGCTTCCATCTGCTCCTTGGGCGAATGCTGCACACCAAAATGGAGTGAAAATTATGGGAAATGTGTTTTTTGCACCCAATGCTTTTGGGGGGTCAACTGCAACTGTACTAAACTTTTTGGAACAAGATTCAAACGACGATTTCTTAGCGATACCCGTTATGGTCGATATTATGGAATACTACAACTTCGATGGCTGGTTTATCAACATGGAAACCAATACAACCTCGGCAGCAGGGCAACTAATGTATGACTTTGTACGTGATCTAACTGCAGAAGTTGAGGCACTTGGAAAAGAAGTAATGTGGTATGACGCGATGCTTCTCAACGGAAGTGTAAACTGGCAAAACAGATTGACCGCAAACAACAGCGTTTTCGTTCAAAATGATGAAGATGGAAATTCTGGAAATGGATTTGAGCAGCGTGTGAGTAGTAGTATCTTTATTAACTTCTTTTGGAACACTATGTCTTTTCCACTTTCATCCAGAGACAGAGCCGACGTTATTGGACGTTCTTCTTTTGAAGTGTTTACCGGTGCAGATGTATGGCCCGGCAGAAACCAGTCACCCTTTCAAACAGGAGGAAATGTCTGGATGTCTATAGTTCATGAAAATCCTACTACTCCAATCACCTCCCTAGGCCTTTTTGCTCCAAACTGCGTTTATAACAATAGTATTTATAGTGTATTTAACAACGACCCTAACGATTATGCTAATTTTTACAGTGAAGAGAGACATATGTTTGCAGGAGCGGATAGAAATCCGGGACTAGAAGATGTATCAGGGTTTAAGGGCTATGCTAACTGGATTCCAGCGACTTCAACAATTCAGGAAATGCCTTTTGAAACTAACTTCAATACCGGTCACGGATTTAAAAAATTCACCGAAGGGGTTGAGACTAGTGCCAACCCTTGGCATAATATGAATGATCAAGATATTCTTCCAACCTGGCAATTTGCTTTTTCTGAAGACAATGTACTGAACGCCACTTGGGATTTTAATGATGCCTATAATGGAGGAAGCTCGTTAAAAATTGACGGGGAACTTTTTGCGAATGAAACAATTGACTTAAAACTTTACAAAACAAAAGTGCTCCTTACACCAGATTCGAAAATCGACATTGTTTACAATTACGGTGCGGTGGACGATACACGAATGAGTTTAATCTTATCCTTTGCAGACAACCCCTCGCAGGAAACTCAAGTATTCGTTGGATCACCGGATGTGGCAGGTTGGTATGGAAGGACCTTTTCACTTACGGCCTTCTCTGGACGTGAACTTGCAACAATCGGACTCCGTTTTAACTCCGCCGACGCTATTACAAATTACACTATTAATGTTGGAAACCTGAAGGTCCATGAAGGTGTTGGTTTGGGGACAGAAGACAATGAAATAGCATCTAGTGCAGTGCAGGTTCTATATCCTTCCAATAACTCGGAGCAGATAGTTCTTGAAATTAACTGGCCCGTAGCAACCACATTAAAATACACTATCTATTCATTGAATGGAAAGTCAATAGCCACAAAGGCTATGCTTTCAAATACCACAAGACAACCTATCGATACTACTAATTTAAGTAGTGATATTTATCTTCTTACTGTTGAAGATGCCAATGGGCAGTCACTCACCAAAAAGATGATTGTACGGTAATATTTTATAAATCAGACTAAATAAAAAGACATATTCTGCTGGGCAATTTTCTTCAAAAAATCTAATTGCTCTGCTCTGTTTTACAGATGTAATTGTCCTTTATATGTTTAGAAACCGGCTTAAGACTATCTCCTGTAATTGGATGTTTACTATTAAAATTAAAAAAATCGTATTGTCCCATTTTGACTCTAAAACACCAAACAATCGGCTTCTGATTTTGATATAAGGGGGTGTCACAGTCCACATCAAGTCTTTTAAAATTTTCAACTAATTCTGCATTATATGGAACGACGGCCACTTCATGCTTAATACTATATTTTGGGACACAAGAGATTTCCTCATACCCGTTTCCATTCCAGACCATACATTTTTCAGCGGGATCGACTATACTCTGATAAACAAATAATGAAGTTATTGACATTATTAATAAAACCAATAATGGCAAACTCCCATTCTGTTTTTTAACCTTACTAGGTTTCTTTTGTTGATCACTGGCTATAGAAACACCTTCTTGATTTACATATGACTTCAACGCATTTGTAAGTTTCACACTTAGTCCCGAATAATTAGGCTCTTCACCTTTAATAAATGCATTATAATAATCCCTTAAAGATCTTCCACTTACTTCATAATTAAAATCCTCTTTAAGCAAAGCAGAAAGGTGATCCGTAACACGTGTTTTTTTTATTCGAACCAATTTCTTCACTGACTTTTTTATATGCGTTTAGAAATATTTCTTTAGACATAATTAGTTCATTTCTAGTATAAAACTATGCAATTTTTAAGGGAATTCAGGAAGGAAATTTCCGGAAATTCTTTTCCCAATTCTCTCCATTTCTTCCAGAGATAACTTTCAATATTTGCTCTGTAATTGATTCTTACCGTTGCTTGCAAGTTCGGTATTGTACAAGATTGATTACTACGGGAATCCACAATAAGGATAGCTATTAGCCAGATGGAAAGAAGTTAATGACTACCAAATAAGGTTCCCACTTTCCAAAATAAGGAGTACTCCAAACCAGGGCAAAAGCATACCAATTGAGATAATTTTGCAGTTAAAAGTACTGAAAAAGACTCTATTGATTATCTGAATTAATAGTAGAAGTACCCATATCATTTATAGGATTTCCTCCCAAAATATTGCTAGAAATGATATTTCCTGTGTTTGAAGTATCAATAATAACACTGAAATTTCCATTCGATCTAAAAATATTTGAACTAATAACATTACTATTACATGTTCCTACATTATTTTTAAGTAGAATTCCTCCTCCTGGGTTATCAATAATAACATTATTATTGATTGTATTAAAATTTGTAAAACCTAAATTATTCTGAAAAGTAATTCCTGGCAAATTAACTGCAACAGCTCCAGTAATTATATTATTGCTTATTGTACATAAATCTGAAAGATCTATACCTACCTGCCCCACACCTCCATTATTAGAAGCTATTCTATTTCCTTGAACGATACATCTATGAGACTCATTATCAATAGTTAAACCCTCTAGTCCATTGCCAACCATTGTATTGTGAATTATTTTAGAGTCTTCTGCCTTATTTTGAGAAATCCCTACCCCAGAATTATTTATAAAAAGAGAGTTTCTTACTACATTAAAAGAAGAAACTCCTGATTGTCCATCAAGTAAAATCCCCGCATCAGAACAATTTCTAACATCTAATCTATTAAAATCACAATAAGATGATCTTAATAAAACGATGTTTCCTGTCCTCATCGATAAGTTATCAATTTTGATGTCGGAAGAATTATCAACAACAATAGCCGTCTGATCATTATTGTTTATCCTAGTATTAGATCCGTTTCCTTTAATTAGTATGTTTTGTTTGCTATCAATAACTACATCTGAAGAAAAACTATATACCCCAGATTTTATATAAATAGACCCTCCAGAAGAAGGTAAACTATTTATTGCTTGTTGAAATTGGACATTATCATCCACTCCATCACAAACAAAGTCGCTTTCTGAATCATAACCAATTATTACATCATACTCAGTTCTTAATTTACCTCTTACACGCTCCCAATAGCTACTATTCCAAAAATAAAATCCTTTTCCAGTAGTTGCGTTTGTATTATACACCATCAACCCCTCAGGGTTACCTCCAGTTACAGGGTCAATTGTTGTTAAATCTATTATATTTAATCTTGGAATTAGTAATCCTTTTTCTTGACTTTTTATGTCTAATATACTGCCCCCTGCCGGTGTAATGGTGCCTATTCCAACCTGAGCTAAAACTGTTAAATTTACAGCTAAAATAATAATGGTAGTGAATATTCCTTTTTTCATCTATAAATAGTTGGTTCTATATTGATTTGAGTGGGTAAGTTAAAAAAAATATCATAGCTGTATGACAAACTCACAAGAAATACAGGTCAAAAGCACTATAAAAAAATAGTTTTTTATCTTAAATAGTTGTATTTATAGTGCGATTATTTTCGCTAAATATCGTATATTATACTGATAACCAGTACAATATATGATACCCACTAAACTAGCAACTATTTTCAGCCAAGTAAAAGACCCTAGACGCGATTTGCTGAAACTTCATAAGTTAAATGACATCCTCCTTATCTCAACACTTGCTGTTATTTGTGGCGCAGATACTTGGAAAGATATTGAAACCTTTGCCATTTCAAAAGAAGAATTTCTGCAAAATTATTTAGAATTGCCTAATGGAATCCCTAGGTTAGACACCTATAGGCGAGTATTTGCGGCTATAGATAGTCAATGCTTTGAAAACTGCTTTATAGAATGGGTAAACTCATTTGCAACTCTTAACGACAAGGAAGTGGTCGCTATAGATGGTAAAACTATAAGAGGCGCAAAATCACACGGCAAAAAATCCCCCATTCACATGGTGAGTGCTTGGGCTAGCGAACAAAACATTGTTTTAGGGCAAGTAAAAACTCAAGAGAAATCAAACGAGATTACAGCTATTCCTGAACTTTTAAGCATACTGTCTTTAGAAAATACCGTTGTTACTATTGACGCTATGGGCTGTCAGAAAGAAATAGCTGCAGCCATCATAGACAAAGAGGCAGATTATGTTTTAGCGGTAAAAGAAAATCAAAAAAACCTTTATCAGGACATTGAAGAGGAATTTAGATTTGGAAAAAACATAGAATCTTCAACCTCTCAAGACCTAGGTCACGGGCGTATAGAGACTAGAGTCTGTAGTGTTGTAACAGATTTTCAATTTATAAACCCCATCAATAAGTGGAAAAACCTAACAACCGTAGTGAAGATTGATAGCACTCGTGAATTCAAAAATTCTGATAAGCCCACAGAAACAGCAACACGCTATTACATCTCTAGTTTAAAGGCTGATGTTGAAGATTTCCAAAGAGCGATACGTTCGCATTGGGGAATTGAAAACAAACTTCATTGGACTTTAGACGTGGCATTCTCTGAAGATGCCTCTAGAAAAAGAATCGGGAATTCTGCACAAAACTTTTCTATGATAAACAAAATAGCACTTAACTTGCTTAAAAATGAAAAGACTGCTAAACAAGGGGTTAAAGGAAAACGATTTAAAGCAGCTTTAGATAATCGATACCTTATCAAGGTGCTCAATTTATAGTGCTTTTGCCCTGTACTCCAAACCCTTTCAGGGTGTCTGTAAAAGATTCGGGAAAAGCCTGAACAGCCATCCCTATGTCAAATTTTTAAAAACAATAATTATGAAATATTTAATATATACAATGATCGCTCTTTGTTTGAACACGACCTTTACGTCTTGTAATCCTACACCAATTGCAGAACAAGTAACACATGCAACGGAAGGTGAAGATGGAGATGTAATCCCTGATCCAGATGAAGACGAGAATCCTTAGTATTTAGCAACTACTATTTGGATTGAATTAGTAACTTAGGGGGATGAAGAAACTATTGGCTTCATCTCCCTTTTTTATTCTCCTATTCTTAGGACTGAATCTCTTTTCCAATTTAGGCTATCAAAAAACCAGCAATAACGAAGTTATTAAGGATCTCAAGGCTAAAGACAGAAAAAAAATATGATAGCATTATCATATATGCAAATCAAATAGTGGAAGAAGCTACGGAAGCAAATGACTCCATATAATGAAGCATGGGCTTACACACGTTTAGGATATTACTGCCAAAAGCTTTACAAATATGAATATTCGTTCAATCTCACAAACAAAGCCTATCTTCTGTATTCTGAACTAAACGATAGCTTGAAATCTGGAAGAAGGTTACTTACTATGGCTTATATACAAAAGCACGTGGGTGATTATGTCAATTCTAAAACTATTGCAACGGACGCCTTACGGTATTTAATTCCAAAGGATGACCATAAATATATTGCTAGCGCATATCATCTCACTTCCATAGATAATAAAGAGCTTAACGATTATGAAAATGCAATATATTGGAATGAGCGATCACTAGAGTTATCTAAAAACCCAGAATACTCGAATAAAATTAAAGCCCTGGATATTATTAAATATTCCAACACTAGAGGGAATATTCTTCGTGACACTAAACAATATGTTGAAGCTATTAAGCAATACACTGAATTACTTTCAAATGATCTTGTCAATAAGAACCTCTTGGAACTATCAAGAATAAAAGACAATCTTGGATATACCAAATGGCTTATTGAACCGCAAGATCGTTCAGCTATTAACTTAATGAAAGAAGCCTTCGACATCAGAAATCAAAAGAAAGCTTTTTCCGGTCTTATCTCCAGTAATCTTCATCTTTCAAAATATTACTCTAAAGAGAATATTTCACAGGCTATTGAATATGTCTCATCTGCGCTAGAAAATGGAATGCAGATCAAAAACCCAATTGCCATCTTGGAGAGTTTGGATCAACTTGTTGCGCTTAAAAAAGAAATTGGAATCGATCTAACTTCGGAAGCCATTCGGCAGTCCGAGATCCGAAATGAGTTAACAGCTATTACTCAAAAAAACCGAAGAATCTATGCAGAAACAAAATTTAGAAATGAAAAACTGAAGGAAGAAAACGTGGGAAAAACTCTCGAAGCTTTGAGGCAACGTAATTTTAAAAATATATTTATTGCCGTAGGAGTTCTCTTAACAATTGGATTGATTCCTTTATATTTCTTCTTAAAACAAAGGGCAAAATTCGGTCGATCTGAAGAACGATTTAATACGGAAAAAAGGCTTTCTAAAAAGATTCACGATGAATTAGGCAATGATATTTTCTATCTAATGACGCAGATTCAAAACAATCCTGTTCTTCTAGAGGAAAATGGTTTTAAAATATTGGATGGACTTCAAAACATATATTCTAAGGCTAGGGATATTTCTCGCGAATACTCGAGTATTGAAACCGGTGATGGCTATATAGAAGAATTACTTTCTCTTTTGAATTCTTTTGGGGGCGCACATGTAAAAATAGTGACTTCAACACAGGACCTTAATTTTTGGGGTAAAATTAATAAGAACATCAAAATGGAGGTTTTCAGACTGGTTCTGGAATTACTTACCAATATGAAAAAACATAGTATGGCTAGCTTAGTGGCTATTAATTTCAACGAAAAAAATGAAAATACTAATTATCTCAACACTGCTCTTTCTAGGCCTTTCTAATCCAAATTATGAGATAGAAAAGTCTGCTATTTCCGACGTGACCGACGTATACATCTGTACGGGAAAACATAGCAAGAAATACCATTATACAAAAAACTGTAGGGGTCTATCCGCGTGCAAGGGAGATATAAAGAAAGTTTATTTAAACGAAGCCAAACACAAAGGCAGAACGCTTTGCGGCTGGGAAGATTAGTAAGGTTGCATTACTTCAGCTTCCTAAAAATATAGCTCATCCAAACAGGATCATTATCGTCAGACACGATAGCCTTACGATCTAGGAACTCCCAGTTGGCAGCATTCATGTAGTTTAGTAGCGTTGATGTCTCTTTGATATCTTCTATTGCATCAATGGTAATAGTTTTCCTTTCTAATGAAGGTTGTTCTTCTACTCGAATTCGTTTTACTTTACCGCGGTTATTGGCCTTCTGTACTACAATTACTTCTAAATAATCATATCGAGGAATATCTTGGGCTATTGTCTGTTCAGCAAGCAAAAACAACAGAACTAAAAAAAGGTTTGAAATTAATTTTTTCATAGGATAGTGATTTAATAGGAATTACAATATATGGATTATACCCCATAAAAAAACCCTCTCCAAATGGAAAGGGTTTCTAATTTTATAACAACCTATTTCTTAAGCCTCGAAAGGAACTATAGAAACATATGATTTGTTATCTTTCTTCTTAGTGAATCTTACCAATCCGTCCACTCTTGCGTGAAGGGTGTGGTCTTTTCCACCATATACATTTTCACCTGGGTGATGTGTATTACCTCTTTGTCTTACGATGATGTTCCCAGCGATAGCAGCTTGCCCACCAAATATCTTAACGCCTAGACGTTTCGATTCTGATTCTCTACCATTCTTAGAACTACCAACTCCTTTTTTATGAGCCATTTTCTTAAGGTTTTATATTGTTAAACTTAACGAGAAAGCAATTACGCTTTTCCGCCATCTAATTCGTCTTGCCATTTCTTTAATTCATCCCACTTACCCCCTGCGGCTAATTTAGCTTGCTTTGGCCAAGTCTCTGTCACGTGATTTCCGCGAACTCCTTCGATGATTTCGGAAATTTTAGCTGGTTTGGTTTTTGCCAAATCTGCGAAAGTCACAACTCCTGCCGCAACTAATGTTTCAGCAATCTTTGGTCCAATACCTTCAATCTTCTTAAGATCATCTGCTTTTCCAGTTGCTTTTTTAGGAGCAGCTTTCCTAGCTGGCGCTTCTGCTTTTACTGGAGCTTTTGCCTTAGGCCCAGCTTTAGTAGCTGGTGCTTTAGGTTCAGCTTTCGCTTTAGCCGGAGCAGCCTTTTTAGCTGGTGCTGCCTTCTTAGCTCCTGAAGCTATAATACTTTCAATAACGATTTCAGAAAGAGGTTGACGGTGACCATTCTTAACTCGGTAACCTTTTCTTCTTTTCTTTTTGAAAACAATAACTTTATCACCTTTAAGGTGCTTAACGACTTTTGCTCCTACTTGAGCGCCGTTTATAGCCGGGGCGCCAATAGTTACTTTGTCTCCATCGCCAATAAGAAGTACATTGTCAAAAGCGACTTTTGTACCCTCATCTAAGGCCAAACGGTGAACAAAGACTTTCTGGTCTTTTGCAACTTTAAATTGCTGCCCTGCTATCTCTACAATTGCGTACATAGCGTAACGTTTAATTAAATTAGTTAAATAAATCTCTTACCCTACGGTAAAAGCGGGTGCAAATATAATTTTTAATATGGAATTTACAAAGGCTTTGGAGCGTTATTTTTAACACCTCTCAAAGCTTGTCTAGATGAGTTAATTTCTAGTTCTTCAACTGTATAGAAATGCAAATACAATATTTAATTTACATTGCTTTTGAAGTGTTCCAGGATTCCTTAAGCAGCTGCATAAATGCCAAGGTGAGCACTAATGTGGTTGAAAACCCCATCATTATCAAAGACACCACTATAATAAGGCCTCCTTTATTATAGTTCAACTCCCAAGAATCTAAAATCGCAGTTGCGAACTGCGTATCTATTTGAAAAATATACAACGCCATAAAGAAAGAAAAAAGAACTGTCGCCAATCCTCCTGTAAACAAGCCAACCATAAACCCGTCTTGATATTTAAAATCGCTGCTTTCCGCTTTAAATTTTTTCATGGAAAATAAAATGCCCGCTCCAAAAATGATTCCGTTGGCAGCACTCAATATGGGGTACTGATGTAACCCAACCAGTTTCAGAAGTAAAAAGTAGGCTACAAGGGCAAATGCAATTCCAATTCCGTACTTTATATATAGCTTTATCATAATAGAAGTATTTAAGTCTTCTATAAATTTCGGGAAAAAAATTCAAAAATACCTGATAATTAACGTATTGTTAATTGGCTTTCGTTTTTTTATTAGCCAAATACACCCCTAAAAGAATAATCGCTGCAGCAACAACTTGTAAAAAACTGAAGGCCTCGCCATCAAGTAACCCCCATACAACTGCAACAATAGGCATGGTATAGGTTACTGAAGACGCAAAAACAGGGCTCGCAATTTGTACGAGTCTATTAAAAATAACTTTTGCGATCGCTGTTCCAAATAGCGATAAAATTGCAACGTACACGAAAGAAATTTGCATTTCGCGCGATTCAAATATAGTTTCAAAAAAATCTGTATAGTATAAAATGGCCAAGGCCGGAAAAAAGATCCAAATAAAATTTCCAGTGGTAATGGCAAGGGCATCCACATTCCCTAAATACTTTTTAATAATGTTTACATTAAAAGCATAACCAATAGTTGAAATTATAATTAGAATACTATACCAATAATTCTGATCTGGATTGATCTCCGCTCCTGCTAAGAGTAACAAAAATGTACCAAAAAAACCAATTATTACTCCTACCGTTTGAAGGCGCGTAGTGAGTATTCCCATAAAAATAATACCCGTGATTACAGTATTCAGAGGTGTCAAGGAATTCAAGATTGAAGCTACAGCACTATCTATATGACCCTGTGCAATGGCAAATAAAAATGGAGGGAAAAACGAACCTACAAAACCAGTTATCACGACCCATTTCCAATGTTTTTTTTTAATTTTTTTCAAACTCTTAAAGCCAACACTAAAAAGGAAAATAGAGGTCAACACAATTCTAGACGCACCTACTTGGTAATCGGTTAGCCCCACCAATCCTTTCTTTATAAGGATAAAAGAACTCCCCCAAATAATGGAAAGAATTACAAGGTAAAACCACTTGAGCTGCGCATTATTCATTGGCTAGATTTAGCACAAAATTGAGTAAAATAATTGGACTATAAAGCAGCTCGAGATAGATTCTTAATATAGGAATATCGAAAAAAACAAAGCTACCATATGGAGATACGCTTTCACCTTATGGGTTGCGCTATAAGAGCTTACTTATTTTCCCAAGAAATAGTCTCCATTATCTTTCTAATATCTTCCCTTAAATATGCAACAGCCGGATAAATAGAATCGAAATTAGGCTTAGCCTCGAAATATAAAGAACCCGTAACAAAATGATTGACGCTATCTGTAACATAGAAATGAGATTGCGATGCCGCATTCCCGTTTATCATATAGAACATTCCGTAAACTTTATCTTCGGTATTTACAAAAGGTTGTTCAGGAATGCTCTCTGCCTTAATATTGTGATCATATGCCAATTTTTGAGCGTCATATAACAAAGAATCCAAATTATTATTATTTACATTCTGATATGTCAAATAAACCGTAGCCCGCATCCTTGGATATCTCACATTCATTCCGCAGTTTTTATTCTGCTTAAGAATAGCATTATCATTTTTTAGAAAAGAATAAGAGCAATCTGTAGTGGTTCGATTAAAACTTCCTTTAGGGTATTCTAAACGTAATTTGGCGGCAGGCTTCACAGTGACCTCTTCTCCACAGGAAGAAATCATTAAAATTAGAATAAATAAAACCAGAAAGCGCATATTAGGGTTTAATTGAGAGTTTAATTTGTTTGATACGTTTGTTTTCGAACGCCTCAATGGTAAACGCATAATTATGAAAAGTTATTACTTCGTTTTTCTTCGGAAAACCCTTTGATATTTCTAACAAAAATCCAGCGATGGTCTCGGCTTCTCCCTTTTTATCTTCAAAAAGTTGAGGATATTCAAGCTTGAGTACCCTATAAAAGTCTTTCAGTGCTGTCTTGCCTTCAAAAACAAAATTGTTATCATCCAACTTTGAAAAGACCAAATCTTCATCATCAAATTCATCACTAATTTCCCCAACAATTTCCTCAATAATATCCTCTAAAGAAATCAATCCACTAGTCCCTCCATATTCATCCACAACAATAGCCAAATGCATTTTCATTTGTTTAAACTCGTTCAACAAATCGTCCAGTTTTTTATTTTCTGGAACGAAGTAAGGTTCTCTTTTTAGTTCTTGCCAGTCAAGAGTCTTTCGGTCTATAAAAGGCATTAAATCTTTCACATATAGAATCCCCGTTACGGTATCTATATTCTCTTTATAAACTGGAATACGTGAATAACCCTTTGAAATAATCTCCGGCAATATTTCTTTAAAACTGGATTCTTCATTGAGTGCGAAAATGTCCATACGGTTTTTCATCACTTGCTTTGTATCCGTATTCCCAAAAGTCACAATTCCTTGTAGAATTTTTTGTTCTTCATGGGTAGTGTCTTCCTCATCTGTCAACTCCAAAGCCTGAGACAACTGATCCACACTAAGGCTTGATTTCTGCTTCCCAAAACGCTCGTGAATATAAATTGTTGCTGCCTGCATTGGAAGACTTATAGGTGTAAGAGTTCTATCCAATAGACTTAATGGATACACCATAAATTTTGAAAACTTGATTTTGTTTCTACTGGCGTATATCTTTGGAAGAATCTCCCCAAATAATAAAATAAGAAAAGTTACAACTCCAACTTCAACAATAAACCGAAGGTTATAGTCTGTGGTAATACTTGAGAATAAAACTTCAGTCAACGAATCGAACAGAAGGACAATGGCAATGTTTGTAAAATTATTTGCTACTAATATGGTAGCAAGCAATTTTTTAGGTTTTCCGAGAAGTTTTTGGACAAGCTCTAATTTTCTAGAAGGCTTCGCTTCCTTATCATCAAAATCTGTTGGTGTTAATGAAAAGAATGCCACTTCCGCACCAGAAATTAAAGCAGAACACAAAAGCAATACAAGTAACGCAACGATACTCGTAATATGTGTATAGGCAAGTATTATTATTAAAAGTAAACTAGGAGGCTCTATATCCAAAATGTTTCTATTCGTTAGACGTTAGAACGGCAAGTCGTCATTCTCTCCCATTGGTTCTTGTACCAGCTGCTGAGCAGGCTGTGAACTTGGAGCTTGTTGCGGATTTGTATTTCCCGTATTCGATGGCATTACACCACCTTCTGCCTTAGGAGTTAGGAAAGTGAAATCTGTACATTGAATTTCCGTACTATATCGGTCATTCCCTTTATCATCCTGCCACTTACGCGTTTTAAGCCTTCCTTCAATATATACTTTATCTCCTTTTTTAAGATATTTCTCACAAATTTCTGCCCCCTTATTTCGCACTACAATATTATGCCATTCGGTATTGCTAACTTTTTCTCCTGTTGTACGGTTGGTATATGTTTCGTTTGTTGCCAACGGAAATCTTCCAATACTTCCACCACCTTCAAAATAGTGCATTTTCACTTCATCACCTGTATGCCCAATTAACATTACTTTGTTTACTGTCCCACTCATTATCTTTATATTAAATTTAGCTACAAAGGTATATTTTGTACTTTAAATATAGGAGTTTTTTCAGATTTTAAAAACCGAAAAGTCCGAAATAAAATTTTCAATCAACACAGGTACAGCATAGTCCTTGACTTTTGCAATAGGAACACCTTTTTCCTTGGCCGAATCTTTATGGTTGGGTGCTTCGGAAATAGCTGCAATCCAAAACCTTGTGTACAAATGTTGATGCGACAATTTATGTGTCACCGAAGTCTCATTATAGAGTGATAGCGATTCTATTTTTAAGGCCTTAGAAAGTTCTTTATACTTCTGAAGCTTCTTTAATTCGGTCGCACCGATTTCGGTGTCGGTTTCAATCAATGGAAATTCATATAACTGCTGCCAAATTCCTTTTTCGGTACGTTGTTGTAAAATCGTTTTTTGATCTTCAGAATGAGCCACTATATAATTAAAGTATCTTTTTCTAATTTTCGTCTTTTTCAACTTCATTGGCAAGACACCAACTTTGTCCTGAGCCAACGCTATGCATTTATCATTAAAAATACATTCTGCGCAATTAGGGTTCTGTGGAACACAATGTCTGGCGCCAAACTCCATAATCGCCTGATTATAGGTCCCTGGTTGTGTTGGATCCATGAGTCGTTGTGCAAGTGATTTGAACTCTTTTATTCCTGGAGTGCCATTAATAGGAGTGTCAATTCCAAAGAAGCGTGAAAGAACACGGTAAACATTTCCATCTACGACCGCAGTCGCCTCGTTAAAACATATAGATGCAATCGCGCTTGCCGTATAATCTCCAACTCCCTTTAATTCTAATAAGTCTATATAATTGTTGGGGAAATTACCCCCTAGTTGACTAGAAACATGCTTTGCGGTATCATGTAAATTTCTAGCCCTAGAATAATACCCCAAACCCTGCCACAATTTTAAAATTCTCTCCTCAGGAGCGTTTGCCAAATCTTCAACCGTTGGAAAAGTTCCCACAAACTTTTCGTAATAAGGTAGACCTTGAGCAACCCGAGTTTGTTGTAACATAATTTCGGACAACCAAATAAAATATGGATTTGCCGTACCACGCCAAGGCAGGTCCCTCTTATTCTGTAAATACCACGAAATGAGTTTTTTATGAAAAAAAGAAGTGTTTTTAGCCATTTAACAAATTTAACCTATATCTAATTATATTTTAATGTATTACGATTTGAATTATTGATTTTAAAATTCTTATATTTGCCCTCTTGAAAAAAAACCCTATATATATAATTATTAAAAAAAATAGAATGACGAAAGCAGATATTGTAGCAAAAATTTCAAAAAAATTAGGAATGGAAAAAGGTGATGTACAGGCTACTGTTGAGACCTTTATGGAAGAAGTAAAAACATCTCTTGAAGGTGGTGACAATGTTTACCTAAGAGGTTTCGGAAGTTTTATTATCAAAACTAGAGCCGAAAAAACTGGAAGAAACATTTCAAAAAATACTACAATTAAAATCCCCGCTCACAACATCCCAGCATTTAAGCCTGCAAAAGTTTTTGTAGAAGGTGTTAAGACAAACGTTGAAGTAAAGTAATAGTATAATCAGTCCACCGTAGGTGGGTAATAAAAAACTTTCATATGCCAAGTGGTAAAAAGAGAAAAAGACATAAGGTAGCGACGCATAAGCGTAAGAAAAGAAGACGCGCTAATCGCCATAAGAAAAAGTAGTTTCCAACTACTTTTTCTTCTAACAAAAAAATCAAAAACGTTCTTTGAAAATGAAATTACTGGGTTTTAAACCTTAAAAACTTAAGTGATTTCGACGGGTTTAACCAGCTTGCCTTATTGGCAAGCAACAAAACCTGTGATAAATTATTGTTTAATCCATTTGTCAGCCGTAGGCTGATGGATAAAAATTAATTACAAGTGAACTACGAATTATTTATTAGATCCAGTTCGCGAGAAGTTGATTTTGCCCTTTTAAAAGATGGAAGACTAATTGAATTAAATAAAGAAGAAGAGGACAATAAGTTTTCGGTGGGAGATGTGTATCTCGCTAAAATCCGAAAAACAGTTCCTGGTCTAAACGCTGCATTTGTAAATGTTGGCTACGAAAAAGATGCATTTTTGCATTATCACGATCTAGGACCTAAAGTTCTCTCTTTATTGAAATTCATAAAACGTGTAAGCACAGGTAAACTTAAAGAGTATTCTTTAAAAGAATTCCCATTAGAAAAAGAGATTGATAAGCACGGAGTCATTAATGACTCCGTAAAATCGAATCAGTCTATTCTGGTACAAATTGTAAAAGAACCCATATCCACTAAAGGACCAAGAATTAGTTCCGAGCTTTCCATAGCTGGACGCTATATTGTTTTGGTCCCCTTTTCAGATCGAGTTTCTGTTTCTCAAAAAATAGAATCTAAAGAAGAGAAGGATAGGTTAAAACGCTTAATTACGAGCATTAAACCAAAGGGATTTGGCGTTATTATACGTACGGTAGCAGAAGGCAAAAAAGTAGCAGAACTGGATAGAGATTTACAAAATCTCACGGATCGCTGGATGGCGATGTGTAAAAAGCTACGAGGTGCGCACCATCCTTCAAAGGTGCTAAGTGAATTGAGCAGGGGTTCTTCTATGATTCGAGACGTATTTAATGATTCGTTTTCGGCCATACACATAGACGATGAGACCCTCTACTTACAAATAAAAGATTATGTGCAAGAGATTGCACCTCACAAAGAGAGTATTGTTAAATATTATGACGCTAAGGTTCCTATTTATGAAAAATTTGGAATTGAACGTCAGATTAAAACATCCTTTGGTAGAACCGTATCTGGAAGCAAAGGAGCCTATTTGGTTATAGAACACACAGAAGCCATGCACGTTATAGATGTGAATAGTGGTAACCGTAGTAACAAATCTAAAACCCAAGAAGGAACGGCACTCGAAGTAAATCTAATTGCAGCAACAGAAGTTGCGCGTCAATTAAGATTACGAGATATGGGAGGCATTATTGTTGTAGATTTTATTGACCTAGGCGTTTCAGCCAACAGAAAAAAACTCTACGATCATCTTCGTGAAGAAATGAAAGATGATAGAGCCAAACATAAAATATTACCGCCAAGTAAATTTGGCTTGATACAAATTACTCGCCAACGCGTGCGGCCTGAGATGAATATTAAAACCAGCGAGGACGATCCTAGTAATGGGAACGGAGATAGCGGAGAAATCGAAGCGCCAATTGGAGTGGTGGACAAAATAAACGAAGAGGTAACACGCCTTTTCAAAAAAGACTATAAGAAGATGACATTAAGCGCGCATCCTTTTATAGCAGCCTTTTTAACAAAAGGAATTCCATCTGTGCGAACCAAATGGTTCATGGAGCACAAAAAATGGGTAAAAATTCAACCAAGAGATGCTTACACGTATCTTGAGTACCATTTCTATGATAAAAATGGTGAAGAGATTAATTAGTACTGAAACCCTTTCAATTCATTTTGAAGGGGTTTTTTTTGTACCCTATTCTGAAATTTATATTTAATTTTCCCTTCTGAAAACTTTCAAAACATATTCCGTTTCCGAAGCCACCAAACGTTTGGAACGCTATTGCGCCTACCAAGAAAGATGTCATAAAGAAGTGCAGCAAAAGCTACGAGATATGCGAATGATTCCCGAAGCCATAGATCAAATTATTCATCACTTACTCCAACATAATTTCTTAAACGAAACACGTTTCTCACAAGCCTTCGCTAGAGGAAAATTCAGAACCAAGAAATGGGGTAAAAATAGAATTGTACGTGAATTAAAGTTTCGAGACATATCGAAATACAACATCATCATTGCGCTAAAGGAAATCTCAGAACCTGACTATTTCCAGACATTCGACATTCTTGCTCAAAAACGACTTGTACAAATAGCTTCCGAAGAAAAACCTTCAAAGAAAAAGAAAAAACTGGCCGATTACCTTCTATATCGAGGGTGGGAATCACACCTTGTTTGGGAGAAAGTTAGCGAATTAATTAAATATTAAAAGAAGCCCCAATATTTACTGAAACTTGATTATGCAATATTTCGGCATTTGTAAGGCTGCCCGTTTTGTACTTAGCCAAAGGAAGGCTCAACTCGGCAAACACCCCAAATCCAGAAGTGAAAAAATAGCGCCCTCCGAGATGTCCTCCAAAATTCTTAGTACTCACATACAATCCCGGATACACATCTAATTTCTCATCTACATTGATCACACTCCCAAGGTTGGCATTGAATCTTGCTTTGAAATCGAAACGATCTTCGAACCCAGGAAGTTCACCTGTTTGTGCAGGAAAACTCAATTCTTCCTTTACTCCAAGCAAATAAATAGACGCAACCCCAATAGAGATATTCTCCCCTAGCCCATAATCCAAACTCGCCATAATCCCAGTTCCATTTTGCTGAAGATTTGCGCCAACCTGAAATTTTATATCACCTTTTCCACTATATGCTTGAGCGATTAAAAGATTCACACTTAATAACGCGAATACTTGTAAAACTTTTTTCATCCTTTTTTTCTTAATTCAACAAAAAACGTATTTCTAAAGTATTCAATTTTTGGTTTGAGTTTTGTTTTGGGTTGAATTAAAAGTAAACATCTTATGAACAGCTATATGCTAGCTAAAACGCATAAAAAAGCCATTTACCTTAGAGGCAGATGGCTTCAAGTTAATAAATAGCTATGGGTTTGTCGACACCACTACTTGATCAGAATACTCGCTATAACCGTCGGTTCCACAGTTAGCCCGGACATAGATCTCGTAAGTGTTTCCAGGCACCAATCCAGAAGTGGTAAGTACGTTCTGCGAGGTCTGTGCTACCGTTCCCGTTCCTAAAGTGAAGTTTACCAAGCCATATTCAATCTCCCAAGCAGTTTCGTTATTTTCGGACCAACTAATCTCAACCGAACTTGAAGTGATCAATCCCAACGATAGGCTAGAGGGTGCAATACAGTTCGGGTTTCCAGTTAAGGTTGTAAAATCTCGAATAATGGAGTTGCTAAATCCATCAGACCCACAATTGGATCTCAACTGAATTTGATACGCAGTTCCTGACATCAATGCATCAATAAGCATATTGGTTTGCGAAGTTCGTAGAACTGTTCCAGCTCCTATACCAAAGCCCGTTTCACCATACTCAATTTCCCAAACGGTTTCGCCACCTGTTTCCCAACTAAACAATATAGAGGTGGTTCCAATTAAATCAAGGGTTAAATCTGTTGGTTCAGAGCAATTGGCGTTAGAATTGTCATCGTCTTTGTCACAGCTTAAAATTAAGGCACAGAAAATTGCATTTAATTTTATTCCGAAGTAATCTCTTCAGAAAAAATAGTGATAAAAAGTCTCTTTTAATTGTTCACTGTCTTCTTAACCTTGGCCTCTTCATTTCGATCAATGATATGACCAGGTCTTGTCCAACGAGGCTTTTCACCCTTAGCTTCAAACTGAGAGTTTTCGGCTTCAACAGTTTCAGGCTGTGCTTTTTTAACAAAAGGCTTCATAGGTTCAAGTCCCAATAATTCAAACATTTTCATGTCCTCATTTACATCAGGATTAGGTGTAGTTAATAATTTATCTCCTGCAAAGATAGAATTTGCGCCTGCAAAGAAACACATTGCTTGTCCTTCCCTACTCATTTCTGTTCTCCCAGCTGAAAGACGCACTTGCGTATGTGGCATTACAATTCTAGTGGTAGCTACCATGCGGATCATTTCCCAAATTGAAATTGGTTCCACATCTTCCATCGGGGTTCCTTCCACGGCAACTAAGGCATTTATTGGCACAGATTCTGGCTGCGGACTTAAAGACGCAAGTGCAACTAACATTCCAGCGCGATCCTCAACAACTTCTCCCATTCCAATAATCCCGCCGCTACAAACGGTAACATTGGTTTTACGAACATTCCCAATAGTGTCTAGTCGATCTTTAAAAGCACGAGTAGAAATTACGTCTTTGTAGTAATCTTCAGAAGTATCTAAATTGTGATTGTAGGCATACAATCCAGCTTCAGCCAAACGATGTGCCTGATTTTCAGTAATCATTCCCAACGTACAGCAAACTTCCATATCAAGTTTATTAATGGTCCTAACCATCTCTAAAACTTGGTCAAATTCTTCACCGTCCTTCACATTCCTCCAAGCCGCACCCATGCATACTCTAGAGCTTCCAGAAGCCTTAGCACGTAAAGCCTGGGCCTTAACTTGCTGAACTCCCATTAGATCATTCCCCTCAATATCGGTATGATAACGAGCCGCTTGCGGACAGTAACCACAATCCTCCGGGCAACCTCCAGTTTTAATAGAAAGCAAAGTAGAAACTTGAACCTGATTTGGGTTATGCGATTCTCGATGTACTGTTGCCGCTTGATACAACAAGTCCATCATTGGTTTGTTATAAATCTCTAGAATTTCTTCTTTTGTCCAGGTGTATTTAATTTGGCTCATTCTATTTGCTATTATTTTTTAAACCTCCAAATGCGAACCGCTGCAGGCAATTTTAATATAATTTTAAATGACAAATTTACTATTCTTCTTCTGAAATATCTTTGGCATCTTCAATTTCTTTTCCCTTCAAATATTCGGGTAATTGCATTCCTGCCATATTAAACATTTCTTGAAGTGGAGGCACAGATTTATACATTCCAGAAATAAAATTGGAAGTAGATGTCTTACCGTCTTTTCCCGAGCCATTTTCCCAAACAGTTACTTTATCAATTTTAATATTCTTAATTGCTTCCGCCTGAAGTTTCACTAGTTCAGGAAGTTTATCTGCTATTAATAAAAGTACAGCGTCTTTAGAATTATTTCCGGCTGCCTGAACGATTTTGTCCAACCCTTCCGCTTGTTTGGTTAATACTTCAAAAATCCCTTGAGCCTCAGCCTGCGCTTTAAACAATATCGCATCCGCCTCACCTTTAGCAAGTCTTCTTATCTGTTCTGCCTCCGCTTCAGCATCTATTTCCACTTTTTTCTTGTCAATTTCAGCAGGAACAATTACATCTGCCATTTGAGAAGAACGCTCTCTATCTGCTCTTACCAGTTCAGCCTCTTTCTCTGCTGTATAAGACTCTTCCAGAGCCTTCGCTGTTTGCACTTTTTCTGAAGCTATGGCAACACGCTCCGCTTCTGCTTCTCTTTGACGTCTTAAAGAATCTGAATTAGCAACTTCAATCTTAGCTAGGTTCTCACCCTCAACGGCCTTAGCATTTGCCGCTGCTACTTGTGTTCTCTCATCTTGAACGGCATTCGCTTCACCAATAGAACCATCTCTAGTCTTTTCGGCAACAGACTTTCTTGCCGCATTAATTGCATGTGCCGCTGCTTCTTTTCCAAGTGCTTCAATATAGCCCGATTCATCAACGATATCCGTAATGTTTACATTGATAAGCTTTAGACCCACTTTTTTTAATTCAGATTCTACACTATTAGAGATATTACTTAAAAATTTGTCTCTATCGGAGTTAATTTCTTCAATATCCATGGAAGCAACTACCAAACGTAATTGACCAAATATAATTTCCATTGCAAGGTCCTGGATTTCTTGTTGACCAAGTCCTAGCAACCTTTCTGCAGCGTTTTGCATAATTCCTGGCTCCGTAGAAACGCCAATGGTAAATCGAGAAGGTACATTTACACGAATGTTTTGTTTACTTAAGGCATTTATAAGATTCACTTCAATGGAGATTGGTGTTAAATCCAAAAATTGGTAATCCTGAATAACTGGCCATATAAATGCAGCCCCTCCGTGAATACATTTAGCAGAATTTCCAGATCCAACTTTTCCATAAACCACAAGAATACGATCCGACGGACATCTTTTATATCTCCTTATAAAGGATATAATAATAATGAAGAAAAATAATATTGCGAATCCTGCAGCCAAAAGGCTAGCATAGCTCTGTGCCTGTAATGCTAGTATATCCATATTAGTTAGTATGTTTATTTACGATTAAAATTCCGTTTGTTGTAATTTGTGTTACCTGTATTATATCTCCTTGTTTTAAATCAACATCTTTATCTGTTAGCGCTTCTAAATCCCTCAAACTTCCTTGCACGTTAATCTGCACTTTTCCAATACTGGAGCGATTGGCTCCAATGGTTAGATAAACTTCACCCACCTTGTTTAAAGCATTATTTATGTTGAGGGATCCATTACTCGTTAATCTGCCTAAATAATAAAACAACGTAGCCATAGCTGTCATCATTAATAAACCACAACCAATTGAAACGGCAAGTGTAATACCATTTGAATAACCCGCATTCATGCTAGAAATTCCCGTCCACCCAAAAATGGTGAAAAACCCCATCAAATTTTTAAACGACAAAAACTGAAAGCCAATACCAGTATCACCATTGATATCCGCATCTACGTCACCCACGTCTTCAATGTCGCCACCCAAGAATGTCATAATTATTAGTATAATAAAAATAAGAGACGAGACTAAGGCAATTGCCCAATAGACCTTTTCAAACGTACTCAATGCGAAAAACCATTCTTCCATAAGAATATAAATTTAATGTTAAGTGAAAGATACTAACTTTTAGACGCTACCTATAAATGACACCCATTATTTAGTAACAAAATACTAACATAACTGGAGGAACAAATGTTCCGTCAATATGATCAAGTAGATAAAAAAGTTGAAATAGTTCTATTGCTGGTAAAGAAAAAAATGTTGTTTGTTAACCTTTATACACTCGAAGCTTCGAAGAGTGTGCTGCAACAGTAATTGATTAGTCGCGTTTCGCCAAATTTGTTACATTGAACAATCGTTCTTTACAAAAAAATTATTCAAAACTCGGCAGAGAAATTAGTATACTAACAGCATTTCCTCCAAATCCCACGGCATTAATCAAGATGTTTTTTAATTTTGTTGGAAGGTGTCGTTGATTGCTGAAAAAAGGGTTTTCTATAAATTGGTTATGCTTCAACATTAAAACACCCATTTCAACACTTAACATTCCCGAAGCTCCAAATGTATGACCAACTAACCATTTGTTTGATGTTAGTAGTGGTAATTCGTTTTCAAACACTCCTTTAATAGCGTTGTATTCTGCATTATCCCCTTTTACAGTTCCTGGCGCATGCATAATCACCACATCCACCGTTTTCAAACTTGCTTTTTCCAAAGCCATTCTCATTGATTTCTGAAAGCACAAAGCATTGTCAGAGATAGAGCTGTTATGCGCTATTTTTTCAGAGGCATATCCTATTCCTGTAACCACTGCAAGTGTTCTTTCCGAAACACCTTTCTCTAGTACTGCAACGGCCGAAGCTTCTCCAAGCACCATGGTATTCTTCTTTTTTTGAAATCGCATCGACTCACAACTCAGTACATTTCCAGAATTAGAATAGAGTTTTAAGGCTTTCATTTGCGCCAAGGTAAAAGGTGTTAGTGCTGCTTCACTTCCTCCTACTAAAAAGGCATCAGCCATATCAGCCTGTAGCCATGCAATTCCGTTGAGCAAAGAATGAAGAGAAGTAGAACAAGTTACAGAATGTCCAATTTGCACCCCATTTATTCCTAATTCCTGACCCACCCAGGAAGAGATGTTTCCTAGCGTGGTAGTTGGCGATGTATAGGCAGAAACTCCATCGCCTTTCAAAAAATCCTCGTGGTAAGTTTCGAAAAGACCAGTTGCACCACGAGAAGATCCCAAATTAATACCGATATTCTTGTTTCCAAAGTTTGAGGGGTTGAAGGCCTTTTTTCCTGCCAATATTGCCAGTAAAACTGTACGGTCGAGTTTCCTAAAAGCCGATTTACTTCGCTGTAATTTTTGCAGCTCTTTTTGTCCCTCTCGCGTAATTTCAGAAACCCATACTTCCCTTGAGTTGCTTATCGAATTAATTAAAGAAGTTTCAGTTTTAAAAGTCTTTTTCGTAAAAAGAGGTCGCCAGTGTGCGTAACTCTGCCAAACTTCATTTTGAGAAGTTCCCAAGGCAGAAATGGAAGCAATACTGGAAATAGAAATAGGTATTTGCAAGAAGTATATTTTATTGCAAATTTACACTAATACCAAAACATCTTCAATGGAAAGATAAATTTTTTCTAACTGCTCTGGAGTAATTACAAAAGGAGGTAAAACATAAATTGTATTTCCTAATGGCCGCAAGAAAACTCCCTGTTTCATAAAGTGAACGAAAAGCCTATTCCGAAGATCTCCATAACGCTTCATTTCAATATTCAGATCAAATGCAAGTATTACACCAAGGGTCCTGGCAGAAGCCACTTTTGGATGTCTAATCATCTTATCGACAAATGCTTGGTGCAAACTAGAAATGACAGCAATGTTTCGCTGAATGGATGCTGAAGTCAGTAGTTCTATCCCAGCAATCGCCGCGGCACAAGCTAGGGGGTTTGCGCTATAGGTATGTGCGTGAAAAAAACCTTTCGAAATCTCATCGTCTAAAAATGCGTCAAAAATCTCCTGGGTACAGCTGGTAATACTCATAGCAGCAATCCCTGCAGTAAGTGATTTACTCAAACACATGATATCGGGCTTGGTAGCCAAATACTCTGAAGCAAAATATTTTCCAGTTTTACCGAATCCTGTCATTACTTCATCCGCAACCGTAATAATATTATTCTCGGCACAAATTTTCAAGATTTCGTTTAAGCCTTTTGCCTCATGAAATTTCATTCCCGCAGCACCTTGCACTAAGGGTTCATAAACAAAAGCGGCAACTTCGTTGTTAGAAATTAGAGCCTTAAGCTTAAAAAGCACTTCTGAAAGATTCTCTATTGTTGGGATTGGTATTCGTTCCACATTCAAGAAAAAATCTTCAAACGGGCCATTATAAACGGAAAGTCCGGAAACACTCATAGCGCCAAACGTATCTCCATGAAAACCGTCTTCAAATGCGATCAAGGTATTTCGGTTATTCCCAGTATTGAAATGGTACTGCAACGCCATTTTGATTCCGGCTTCGACTGCCGTCGACCCGTTGTCATTAAAGAACACCTTCTGCTGATTTGTAGGAAGTATTTCCATTAATTTCTCTGAAAGTTCCACAGCTGGTTCATGGGTAAATCCAGTAAAAACCACTTGGTCCAACTGCAGCATTTGGAGTGCTACCTTTGAAGTAATTTTTTCATTACAATGACCATACATAGCGGTATACCAAGAAGCAATCCCATCTATATATTCATTGCCATTCTCGTCCCAAAGTAAGACCCCTTTGGCCTTAACAATACCAATTGGATCACCACTGGTCTTATGCTGCGTAAGCGGGTGCCAAATATGCTTTTTATCTCTTTCTTGTAAACTCATTTTTAAAGTTTTCTGCATACTCTTTTACCACGTTTTTATCGAAGTAAGGTTCATCGTCTATTCTTCCCAAAATCGGCGTACCGGTCATTTTTACAATGATATCTTCTGAAGTTTTGTTTTCATCACCGTTGAACATAATTCCAAAAATTTCAAGCTTCCGTTGTTTGAGCATTTCAATGGTTAAGAGTGTGTGATTGATGCTTCCCAAATAATGGCGGGACACAACAATTACACGATCAGATGGTTTTAGGAGATCCAAAACTGTTTCTTTATCATTCAAAGGAACCAACAAACCACCAGCTCCTTCAACAACCAAACTGTTCTTTGTTGTAGGTCGTTTTACTTTATTCCTTTTAATCTCTACGCCATCTATCTCTGCCGCTGCGTGAGGACTCATTGGAGTTTCCAAATTGAAGGCGCTTTTGTGAAACTTCGTTTTCGAATTTGAAACCAATCTCTCTACCATTAGGCTATCACTGTTGCCAAGTTCCCCAGCCTGAATAGGCTTCCAATAATCCGCTTCCAATGCTTCTACTAGAATGGCCGAAACAATTGTCTTACCAACGTCGGTTCCAATACCGGTTATGAAAAAAGTGTCTTTCATTTTATAAAAGTAGCCAATAGTTTTAAAAGCTTCTCTATCTCCGCCTCTGTATTATAGCTATGCAAACAAATACGTAAGCGCTCCTTACCTTCAGGAACGGTAGGTGCCAAAATCGCTTTTACATCGAAACCTTTTTCTCTTAATTTTTCTGAAACTTCTTTAACAAGTGCATTGCCGGGAATAACGCAGGAATGTATGGCAGAAGTACTCTTAATGAACTGCTCTTCTAAAGTATACATTTTTAAGTAAAATCGTAACATCGCTATATTACGATTTAATTTCTTTTCAAAATTATCATTCTCCTGTAATTCTCCGCTATTTAAGTCTTCTATAATCAGCTCATAAGCCGCCTTGATACTTGCCACAGAATGTGGTGGTAAGGCGGTAGTATAAATAAGGCTACGTGCAAAATTTATTAGGTAGGTCTTAAGTTGTATACTACCTAGAACCCCGGCTCCATGACAACCCAAGGCTTTTCCAAATGTTACAATTCTTGCGAAAACTAGGCTTTCTAGTCCCTGTTCTTGAATCACACCCCTACCTTGACCAACTACTCCAATCGCGTGCGCCTCATCGACCACTAAATGATAATTGTTCCTTGAACAGATATCACATAACATTTTTAAATCAGGCGTATCACCATCCATAGAGAAAACAGACTCGGTTACAATATAGATGTCGCCATCAAGATTTCGATTCCGTTCAGCATCACATCGTTTCGCTAAATCATAAAAATCGCTATGTTTGAATTTATATCCTTTCGCCTTGCTCATAGAAATTCCATCTCGAATGGAAGCGTGGATAAACTCATCGTAAAAAATTAGATCACCTCGTTGGGGTACACTACTAAAAAACCCAACGTTCGCATCATATCCACTATTAAAAATCAAAGCTGCTTCTGCATTGTGAAAATCTGCTATCAGATTTTCTGTTTTAGTATACAAAATATGATTCCCAGAAAGCAACCGGGATCCAGAAGCTCCGTTGTTTTGAAGGTTATTCTCGCCAAGTATTTCCGAAGCTCTTGTAAAAATCACTTCCGAAGTGCTAAGACCTAAATAGTCGTTCGAAGAGAAATCGACCAAGTCTTGTGTACTTCCTAGGCCTCTCAAGGCGTTACTATTTTCTCGATCAGTTAATTTCCTAAGAAGTTTTTTAGGTAATTGATTCATTTTTCAAATTTAGGTATCTTTAGTAAAAGGTTTACTAATGATTAGTTATAAAACGGCATCGACTCAAGAGGAACTGGAACAAATTCTTGCCCTACAAAAGGCAAATTTACCTAATACACTTTCTTCCGAAGTAAAAAAGAATGAAGGATTTCTTACGGTTCATCACAATTATGATCTTCTAAAACGAATGAATGATTCTTGTCCGCATATCATTGCCAGCGACGGAACGCGAGTTATTGGATATGCCTTAACCATGCATCCAAAATTTAGAAATGAAATTGAAGTATTGAAATCTATGTTCAAGGAGATCGAAAACAAAAGAAAATCCTTTACATCCTTTATTATTATGGGTCAAGTATGCGTGGATAAAGACTATAGAAAACAAGGTGTTTTTAGGAAGTTGTATGACAAAATGCAAGAAGAAACAACGAAGGAGTTTGATTGCATAGTGACGGAAGTCGATGCGACCAACAAACGTTCTTTGCAAGCTCATTATGCGAATGGTTTTAAAACGCTTTCCAAGTACAAAAGCGATGGAAGAGATTGGGAGTTGATATATTTGGAATAGAGTCAATTATTACAAACAAAAAAGCCTCCAGAAATGGAGGCTTTTAACTATAATTTGTTGGCTTCAGAATTAATCCGCCAATACAATAACTTTATTGTCGCTCATTTCAACAGTTCCGCCATTAATTTCTAAAACCCATTTACCGTTGTCTTCCTTGGTAAATTTGTTTTCGAAACCTTCTGCAATTGTTGGATTACCTTGAAACTTCACTTTACCAGCATCTAATAAAGATACAATAGCGGCGTGATTGTTCAACATCTGAAAAGGTCCTTCAACGCCTGGTACCGTTACCGATTCTACTTCACCTGATACGATAGATGCTTCCGGAGTTACAATTTCTAAATACATAGTTTAATGTTTCAATTAAGCTTCAGCTAACATTTTCTCTCCAGCTTCAATCGCTTCCTCAATACTACCTTTTAAGTTAAAAGCAGCTTCTGGTAAGTGATCCAATTCGCCATCCATAATTTGGTTGAAACCTTTTATTGTTTCTTTAATATCTACCAATACTCCAGGAATACCAGTAAACTGTTCCGCTACGTGGAAAGGTTGTGACAAGAAACGTTGCACACGACGTGCACGTCCTACCGCCATTTTATCTTCTTCCGATAATTCTTCCATTCCTAGAATGGCAATAATATCTTGTAATTCTTTATATCGTTGTAATAACTCTTTTACTCGTGTTGCACAATCGTAATGTTCATCACCTAAGATATCCGCTGCTAAAATACGAGAAGTAGAATCCAAAGGATCTACCGCGGGATAAATACCTAGTTCAGCAATTTTACGAGACAATACCGTTGTTGCATCCAAGTGAGCAAAAGTTGTTGCCGGTGCTGGGTCGGTAAGGTCATCCGCAGGTACGTAAACCGCCTGTACAGAAGTAATAGATCCCCGTTTTGTTGAAGTAATACGCTCTTGCATTGCACCCATCTCTGTTGCCAGTGTTGGTTGGTAACCTACCGCAGATGGCATACGACCTAATAGTGCCGATACCTCAGATCCTGCCTGTGTAAAACGGAAAATGTTATCTACGAAGAAAAGTACATCTTTCCCTTGACCATCATCTGCCCCATCACGGAAATACTCAGCAATTGTCAATCCTGAAAGTGCCACACGAGCACGTGCTCCTGGTGGCTCGTTCATTTGTCCAAATACGAAAGTCGCTTTAGATTCTTTCATAGCTGTTTTATCAACTTTAGAAAGATCCCATCCACCTGCTTCCATAGAATGCATAAAGTCATCGCCATAACGAATAATTCCAGACTCTAACATCTCACGAAGTAAATCATTTCCTTCACGAGTACGTTCTCCTACTCCAGCAAATACAGACAAACCACCGTGTCCTTTTGCAATATTATTAATCAACTCCTGGATCAATACCGTTTTACCTACACCGGCACCACCAAATAAACCAATTTTACCACCCTTTGCATAAGGCTCAATCAAATCGATAACTTTAATACCTGTAAATAAAACTTCAGTAGAAGTTGATAAATCTTCAAATTTTGGTGCATCACGGTGAATTGGTAAACCAGCATCACCTACTTTAGGTAGGTTTCCAATACCGTCAATAGCATCACCAATTACATTAAAAAGACGCCCATAAATATCATCACCAATTGGCATTTGAATAGGAGCTCCCGTTGCAACGGCATCTACACCACGACTTAATCCATCGGTAGAGTCCATCGAGATAGTACGAACCGTGTTTTCACCAATGTGAGATTGTACTTCAAGAATCAATAAATTTCCGTTATTATTTACTTCTAACGAATCGTATATTCTTGGAAGCTCCGCTCCACTAGCAAATGCAACATCCACTACTGGGCCAATAATCTGTGCAACTTTTCCTGTAACTTGTGACATGAAATAACTGTTTATTTTTTAGTACTATGAGAGTGCCATAAGCACCCTGATTTTCAACGGTGCAAAGATAGTTTTTTCTAATCTAATTTTGCAACCGAATTGTCTAAAAATTTGAAGTGATTTTTATGGGGGTTGCCCCTGCGTTAAAACTTTGGGCCACCGCTTTTTTCAAGTTACACGCCAGCTCGTTCATAGTCGTGGGACAAAGGCGGGGTAACTAGCTGCAATCGCCACCCCATCTTAACTCAAAGGTTCACACCAGTTCCTTACATTCTTTTTAAATAGTTCGAGCACCTTTATCTGTAATGGGTCATCTTTAAGAATGGTTCGTCCATCAATTTCAACAATTGGTGTAAGCTCTCCCATGGTTCCAGTGGCGAAAACACTATCAGCATTTATAAATTGAGAAAGTGAAATATCCTCCTCGAATATATCTATTCTTTCCGTTTTGCACATTTCCATAACAGAATTTCGTGTAATTCCTGGTAAACAAGCGTGTGCAAACGGCGTATAGACTTTTTCGTTTTTTACCATAAATACGTTGCTACCATTGAGTTCAGCAACAAAACCGCGTTCGTCTAACATTAGGCCTGCGTCCTTACCAGCTATATTTGCTTGGATCTTGGCTATAATATTATTGAGTAGATTGTTGTGATGAATTTTGCTATCCAAAAACTGTGGGCTATTTCGACGTTGGCTAGTACTTAGCACCTTGATTCCACTATTGTTGTCATACACCAATGGTTTCCACTCTGCTAGAACGATTAAACAAGAACCATCCTGATTAAGCCTTGGGTCCATTCCGCTTGTGATTTTTTCACCTCTTGTTAATGTGAGTCGAATGTGCGTATCATCATTCATTTCATTAGCATCGAGTGTTTCTTTGATTGCTTTCTTAATCTGAGCTTTGGACGGTACGTCCGTAAAGGCCAATGTTTTTGCAGATTCATGTAGTCGTGAAAGATGTTTATCTAAACATACAATCCCTTCAGGGTAGACGCGCAATCCTTCCCACACCGCGTCTCCACCTTGTACAGCGCTGTCAAAAACTGAAATCTTTGCCTCGCTTCTTGGGTATAAACGATCTTTAATAAATACTCGAATAGTATCATTTTTAGGATTAGGTTTTTGTAGCATTTAGTTGTTTTTAAGAATATGATTTTTTAAGGTTTCGTAATGAGGCATTGCCTCTTCAAGCAAAGGATATAATCGTTGCTCCAAAGGTTGTGAGCTACTCTTTTGAACGATAAACCCTTCCGAGTTATGCACATTTTTATACCAATGTAGGGCCCAAACACCGTCTTCTGAAATACCTCCCTTTTGCCAAGACAACATAGTTTCAGAAAAAGGAATATTCAATAGCTCACAAAGTTTTTTCAAATAACGTTTAGGGTTTTTAAGCAATTCGTCGCTATCAATAACAATAGGGGTTTTGTTCTTCTTCTTCAGAAACAAAAACAATGCTGCGGCCTTCTGAATTCCAATATCTCTAAGACTTGGGTTTTCAATGACCTTTGAAAACGATGCAATCAATTTTTTTGGATGACGAATTAATATAACGTTATCCCAATTTAATATATGCTCTGGTTCTTCGGAAAGAAAATGATGTGCCATACCCTTAACAAAGACATTCCTGTGCTTAGCGAGCTCTTGAATATTGTTCACGATCTCCGTTTTATTTGTTTTCATTGTCTGCAAAATGTCATGATATGCCGGATGTGCTACTTCCAAATTTGCATTGGTTAAATAATGTGCATAGAAGGGTTCGTCAAAAACCTCACAATCCTCACGTTGCGCAAAGGAATACATTAAGGCCGTAGACAGGTTTCTAGGGCCAGAAATAAGGTTGATGACTTTTTTCATTGCCTTAAAAATACAAGAATCGACAGAATATTATGGCAGTATTTCAGAAACTATACTAGAACCAAACAAATATATCTCGAGGCTATTTCAAAAAAAAAGACTCAGAACTAAAAAGCCCAGAGTCCAATTCTTAATTTATAATTTTTCAATTATTCTACCGTTACTGACTTTGCTAAATTACGTGGTTGATCAACATTTCTATTAAGCATTACTGCAATGTGATATGAGAGTAATTGCAATGGAATAGTTGTAACCAAAGGGGTAAGTGTCTCTGGAGTTTTAGGAACCTCCATAATATAATCTGCCATTTCCTTTACTATGGTATCTCCTTCAGTAACGACCGCTATAATAACTCCTTTTCGGGATTTAATTTCTTGAATATTACTTACAACCTTATCATAGTGATTACTATTGATCGCAATCACAACAACTGGCATATTCTCATCAATAAGTGCAATAGGACCGTGTTTCATTTCAGCAGCAGGGTAACCCTCTGCATGGATGTATGAAATCTCTTTTAATTTTAATGCTCCTTCTAAGGCAACCGGAAAGTTATAACCTCTCCCTAAGTATAGAAAATTGGAGACATCTTTGAAAATCTCTGCAATTTCTTTGATCTTATCATTGCTTTTCAACGCATCTGCAACGTGGGTAGGAATTAGATCCAACTCGTGTAAATGCATCATGTAATCACTTTGAGAAATAGTACCTTTTATGTTTGCCAATTTTAAGGCAATCATTGTAAGCACTGTAATTTGAGTCGTAAACGCTTTTGTAGAAGCAACGCCAATTTCAGGACCAGCATGTGTGTAAGTTCCGCTATGAGTTTCACGTGAAATCGTTGAGCCAACTACATTGCAAATTCCATATACAAAGGCTCCTTTTTCTTTGGCTAGCTTAATAGCCGCAAGTGTATCTGCTGTTTCACCGCTCTGGGAAATAGCAATAATTACGTCTTTCTCTGTTATAATTGGGTTGCGATATCTAAATTCCGAAGCATATTCAACTTCAACAGGAATGCGTGCCCAATCTTCGAAAATATATTCCGCTACTAATCCTGCATGCCAAGATGTTCCGCAGGCCACAATAATGATTCGATCAGCATTTATGAACTTGGAAATATAATCTTCAAGCCCTCCTAGTTTTATAATACCTTGATCCGCCAAAAGACGTCCACGATAGGTGTCTTTAATAACTGAAGGCTGCTCATAGATTTCCTTCAACATAAAGTGATCATAGCCTCCTTTTTCAATTTGCTCCAAATTCAACTGAAGTTCATGAACATAAGGTGCTACCAGTTTATCATTTTTAATCTTTCTTACCTTAACATCTCTTCCACGACGTATAATTGCCATTTCCTCATCTTCAAGGTAGATCGCATTATTCGTAAACTCGATAAAAGGCGAGGCATCACTTGCTACAAAGAACTCATCTTCTCCAATGCCTATTGCCAAAGGGCTTCCTAGTTTTGCAACAACAATTTCATCTGGTTTGTTTCTATCAAACAGTGCAATAGCGTATGCACCTACAACTTGATTCAAAGCTATTTGTACTGCTTTACCAAGCTTTACATCTTCTTGCTTTTTAATTTCTTCAATTAGATTAACCAAAACCTCAGTATCTGTATCTGAAGTAAAAGCATATCCTCTATTAATCAGTTCCTTTTTGATGGAAGCGTAATTTTCAATAATTCCGTTGTGAATAATTACAAGATCTCCACTATTCGAATAATGAGGATGAGAATTTACATCATTTGGAACTCCATGGGTCGCCCATCTAGTATGCCCAATACCTACACTGCCATTGGCAGAAATCTCTTTTTCTACTCTTTCTTCAAGGTCAACAACTTTTCCTTTGGTCTTACTTAATTGTATTTCTGTACCATCAAAAAGCGCTATTCCAGCACTATCATACCCTCTATACTCCAGTCTTTTTAATCCATTAATAATTATAGGATATGCTTCCCTTTTACCTATGTAACCAACAATTCCACACATAAATCAAGTTATTAATTCGGTTCGGTATAATAAATTTGGAGTCTTAATCTTTTTTCTTCATTAGCCGTATTGTTCCCAAATAGCACCGTTCCTTCATGAGAAATTACCCCTGCAGATGGAACTAAGTCTAAGTCATTTTCATCATCCCCGTCATCACTAAGAACAATTGGATTTTCTAATGCTTGGAATCCACCCGATAAAACATTACTTGTTACCATCAAGGCAAGAGGAACGTTTGTGGAATCTCTATGAATAAGATTGCTTATATGGTGAGTAATTTGCATTTTATAGAAATCCCCGTTTGTATCACTCCCTCTTTCCAACTTTCCTAAATGCTTAGTAAGTGCTTCCTCAGGAGAATTGGAAATTGTAGTGTCAAACCCATAATCAGCTAAGACAGTAGCGTCTTGAGCATTATATATCAACAATCTTTCAGGTTCCACATCGCCACCGGTAACTTTATCTTGATCGACATAAAAAATAAGGTTCGCCTCATTTATAAGCCACTCTTCCGAGCGCATCATATCTAATTCATCCGCAACACCATTTTCATCACCATCTTCACCAAACAAATTAATTACAGTAACAATACCTTCACCTCCTTTAACATAAAGAGTTTCCTCCCCATTTACCATATCAATATTGGCATCTAACAACTCATCTTCAATATTCGCAGGTAATGTATTTTCATATAAATTCACATTATTGATAAGGTCGTCAAAATTTAGCGCTAATTCTCCCATAAGTGTCTCCTCAGCACCTTCCGAATCATCTGGGTTATCATAGGTATAATACATGGTTATACTAGCATCCTCCGTATTAAATCTAAAAATATTTCCATCAGCCCCAAGGTCGTCAACTTGAAAATAAAGTCCTCTAAAATGTTCTTTAAAGTTATTATTATTCATCAATTCGCTAGTTCCTTCCATTTCAATAATCTTATCTTGAAAAAAATCGAGGGGTAATTCTGCCCTTAACCCTGGGGCAACCAAAGTTTCATCAGGATCCTCACCCTCGTCAATTCCATCTGGCGAGATAAGGACGTAACCTTCATCACTAGGGATAAAACTTGTATCCTCATAGATCAAAGCCCCTACATTACTTGGGGTGTCAAAAACACTCCCTAACGTAGAATAATACTTTTGACGTTCTTGAAGCCCTGTCTCTGGATCAAAATTACGTAGAAAATAATTCGATTCATAAATCTTAATATTGATTGGATCAACTCCATAAACCGAATCCAGTGTATAACTAGTAACATCATCTGTAACAGTAGATTCACTAAAAAAAGGAATATAAAGAATCACGCTATCTAGAACGGTTTCTGTTCCAAATTCTGGCTGAGTTGTACCAAGAATTAGTTGTGAGACCAGTTCTATTTTAGACTTTCCATAAACTGGATCACTATACACACCTAGTTGATTCGCTCCTAATACATTTGTTTGAACCGGGCCAATTTTTTGACTGTAAGAAACTACTGTGCTGGTATTATGTGATATTGAATTGATATTCTGACCTCCAATTGTATCAGAACCCAAAGTGCTAAAATCTTCTTGACATGAAGCTAAAGCAATAATTAAAAATAAAACTGCCGCAAATTGTGGCAATGTATTCCTGATTTTCATAAGCAATTTAAAATATGTTTATTCCTGAAGTACTTTCGATTTGTAAAAGTCCAAATACGCATGAGAAAAATCATCCACATTATGATACTTTAACACAGGCTTGTCAAGTTTTTTAAGATAATCTTTCAATTCGTCAGGAATTTCTTGAGATCCTATTACTACCGCATCCGAATTCTTGATGGCAATCTTCATAAGATTGACGTAATTCGGGTCTTCTAATTCAGTGATGGCTTTGTCATCAATAGCATCAAATCGAATTTTATCAATTGTCTCACTATTTAACGATCCATCAAAGCTTTGATTATATACAGAGGTAACAATTTTACTGTTTTCAAATAGTGGTTCGTTACCGTAATAATTTCGCAAGTAAAGAGGTAAAAAGGATGCCAACCATCCGTGAACATGAATAATGTCTGGCGACCAATTCAATTTTTTCACTGTTTCAATAACTCCTTTGGCGAAGAAAATGGCGCGTTCGTCATTATCTGGATAGAAATTACCCTCTTCATCGGCATATGTAGCTTTTCTCTTAAAGTAGTCCTCATTATCTATAAAGTACACTTGCATGCGCTCTTTAGGAATAGAAGCTACTTTAATAATTAATGGCATATCTAGGTCATTAATTACAAGATTCATTCCCGAAAGACGAATTACTTCGTGCAATTGGTGTCTACGTTCATTAATATTTCCATAACGCGGCATGAATATGCGTATCTGTCCGCTGTTATTATTTACCATTCTAGGGGCTTCAAACGACATTGAAGAAATCTCGGTCTCTGGAAGATACGGTACTACCTCAGAAGACACATACAAGACTCTCTTATCTTTCATCTATATAAGTTTTATTGCGATTGTATTAAAAACACGCAAAATTACGAAAATTTATGTAGATTGACCTTAATATATTAATATTGCAGATTTTTAATTCAATTTTATGGGTGTATATACGAATTGCGAATCCCTTTCTCTTGCACTTTCCCCTTTGAGATTATCAAAAAAAATTGGTTTCGTTCCTACCATGGGTGCTCTGCACTATGGACATTTGGCCCTTGTAAAACAGGCATTGAATGAAAATGATATTGTGGTAGTTAGTGTTTTTGTAAATCCAACTCAATTCGATAACAGTGGAGATTTAAAGAAGTACCCCCGGACTTTAGATGCGGATGTTACCCTTGTGTCTCAATTAAAAAGCAAGGTAAAGGTAATTGTGTTTGCCCCTGAAGCTTCAGATTTATATAAGGGGTACGTGATATCAAAAAAGTATAACTTCGGAAACCTTGAAAACGAAATGGAAGGCAAGCACCGAAAAGGTCATTTTAATGGCGTAGGAACAGTTGTAAATTTATTGTTTAGAGCCGTTTTACCGAATAATGCATACTTTGGCGAAAAAGATTTTCAGCAACTACAAATTGTAAAAAAACTAGTTGAAATTGAAAAGCTCCCCGTGAACATTGTGGGCTGTCCTATTGTAAGAGAGAAAAATGGTGTGGCAATGAGTTCTAGAAACAAAAGACTAAGCCCTGCTCAATTTGAGGCAGCTATCTTAATTAGCACCACACTTTCCGAAGTAAAACAAAATTTTAACCGTATGTCTATTACCGAATTAAACAAATTGGTTAAGGAACGGTTTTTTAAAAACCTACACCTAAAACCCGAGTATTTCGAAATTGCCAATACCAAAACACTCAAAACGGCAAAACGGAAGCGAAAAAATAACACCTATAGGGCCTTCATTGCCGTTTTTGCAGGAGAGGTTCGACTTATCGATAATATGGCTCTCAACTAGTAGTTAGTAAAAAAACTAATTTTACTTTTTTCGGTTTTGTAGACTAGCATTCCATAATTCTATCCTTTTTTAATTTTTTCGGAGAAATCATAAATCGTAAATCTAAAATCATCCGTATCTTTGCCCCATGTTAATACACGTAGTAAAATCTAAGATTCACAGAGTAAAAGTTACAGGTGCAGACCTTAACTATATAGGCAGTATTACCATTGACGAAAATCTATTGGATGCGGCTAACATTACTGAAGGTGAAAAAGTCCAAATCGTTAACAACAACAACGGAGAACGTTTAGAAACATACGCTATTCCTGGACCCAGAGGAAGCGGAGAAATCACGTTAAATGGTGCGGCCGCTCGTAAAGTGGCTCCTGGTGACATTCTTATTCTAATCACCTACGCCATAATGGAGCAGAAAGAGGCAGAAACATTTAAACCCGCGCTCGTTTTTCCAAACGACGACAATTTACTCATCTAGTTTGAACAAATACCTTGGTAAATTTTTAAAGATTGCGATTCCTCTGGGGTTAGGAATCTTTTTAATTTGGTATATCTATACGTCTTTCACGCCAGAACAACTCGCCGAGACTAAGACTTATTTTAGTGAGGCTAATTACGGTTTTGTTTTACTGTCTGTTGCCCTTAGCGTATTAAGTCATCTCTCCCGTTCTTATCGTTGGAATTTTATGCTGGAACCCTTGGGGTATCGTCCAAAATTGGCCAATAACTTTATGGCAGTTTCAGTGGCGTACTTAATGAATATTTTTATTCCAAAGAGCGGTGAAATATCCCGAGGCATTATCCTCGATAAATACGAAGACATTCCTTTTGAAAAAGGCTTTGGAACGATTATTTCTGAAAGGATCGTCGATCTTATGTTCTTACTTGCCTTCACAATAGTGGCTCTTATATTGAAGTTTGATGTACTATTCGAATATATCCGCGCAAGTATTCCACCCTCTATTATTTATGTTGTGCTTGCTGGAATTATTGCGTTAGGGGTTCTGATTTTTCTTTTTCTGAAATTCTCAAAATCCAAAACAAACCTCAAACTGAAAAACTTTGCCTTAGGTTTAAAAGACGGCGTCTTAAGCATCATAAAAATGAAGAAGAAAAGTGCGTTTCTGCTTCATACTTTTGTTATTTGGGGACTTTATCTATTGTCCTTTTATACAGCATTATTTGCTTTACCCGCAACTTCTCATATTGCTTTTGGCACCATAATGATTGCCTTTGTTGTTGGAAGCTTCACCTTTGCATTTACCAATAGTGGATTTGGAACTTATCCGGCAGCAGTTGCGGGAATATTAGCCATCTTTGGTGTTGCAAAAACCGTAGGTGTGGCATTTGGTTGGATAGTTTGGATTTCAAACATAAGTTCGCTAGTGTTTTTTGGAGTCCTTTCCTTACTTTTATTGCCTATTTACAATCGCAGAAAACAATAAGTTTTTAGTATTTTTTCTGAAAAATAACACGTTACAAAATTTATTACCTTTCGCTTTGGAAAAATCATTTCTCATGAAAAAATTACTGCTGCTTACATTTTGTCTTATTGGAAGTCTATCGCTCTCGGCTCAGGTTATTTATGAAGAGTTTAATTCAGAAAAGCTAGGTCAAACCAGAAAGTTGAAAATCCAGCTTCCTAGGAACTACGAAACAAACTTAGAAAAAGTATACCCCATTGTTGTTGTACTAGACGCTGGTTATCTTTTTGAACCAGTTGCTGGAAATGTAGATTACTTTGGGTATTGGGAAGACATGCCAGAGTCTATAGTTGTTGGAATTATGCAAGAAGGTTCGAGATACGACGATTGTTTGTATGATGAGTCTAACTATTTACCAGCCGATTCTGGCGCAGATTTTTTTGAATTTATTGGCTTAGAATTAGTGCCTTACATTGATGCAAACTATAGAACCGCAAAGTTTGTAATTGCAATAGGTCATGATTTCACGGCTAATTTCATTAATTATTATCTGTTTAAAGACCCCCCATTGTTTAATGGGTACATTAATCTAAGTCCAGATTTGGCACCTACTCTTGATATGCTTATTCCTCAAAGAATTCCTTCTATAAAATCAAAAATCTTCTATTACCTAGCCACAGGAACAGACGATATTAAAGGGCTTATGGAAAGCACCGAAGACCTTAACAAATCACTAACAAGATTGCAAAGTGACAATTTTAGTTACTTTTATGACAACTTTGATGGAGCTACCCATTACTCTTTGGTGGGACGCGGAATTCCAAACGCGTTGGAGAAAATCTTCGCCGTTTATAGACCTATTAGCAAAAAAGAATATAAAGAAGTGTTATTAAAAATGGATACTCCTATTCACCAGTACTTGGTGGACAAGTATAAAACCATTAAAGATCTATTTGGATTGACCAATCCAATTAGAATTAACGATTTTATAGCAACTGGAAAAGCCGCCGAAAAACAACACCAATGGGATTCGCTTAGAGAAATATCAATCTTGGCAAAAAAAGCATACCCCGATGCCGTTCTAGGGGACTATTTCTTAGCACGTTACTACGAAGAAACGGGTGATCCTAAAAAAGCCATGCGGACCTATCAAGGGGGGTTTGATAAAGAAGAGGTCGACTTTATAACCGTTGATTTAATGCTGGAAAAGGCAGATAAGATTAAGGCCGATTTTGGGTATTAAATCAAAAATAATGAAGGCCCTCTTTGCTTATGCGGAGAGAGCTTTTAGTTGGTTAACATTATGCTGTTAGTAGCATTTCGTATAGGGGGGGGCACTTCTATGTATTTTACAGGGACATTAACAGGCTGCACACCCCATTTATCCAACATGTCGAGTGCCAACACATCATACATCTGCTTGTGTTCCCGATAAAGATTGTGTCCAGAGTGCATCGATTCTATTTCTTTAAAAGTTTCTTTACTGAAGTTCCTTCAGAAGTATAAATAGAAACAAAGTAACTTCCCTTAGCCTCTTTAGATATATTTAATTGGCGGCTATTTTCTTCTGAAAGTGTTTCGGATGAAATTAAACGACCCAGTACATCCCGTACTTCAACCTTATTAATCTTGACCATTGGAGATGAAATCGTAACCAAGCCCCACTCGGATTAGGATAGATTGAAACTCCGTCTAATAATTTTTCAGAAGTATTCAAGACAATATCGCTCTCAAATTGAAGCGTAAATCGCTCATTAAAAACCCTTGCTATTGAGAAAAACTCATGGCCTCCTTCGCTAAGGTTGGTAACCGTATTTAGTTGATGATCCACCAAATAAATAGTTCCCTCTTGTAAATTGGCACCTTCCAAATCTGCAATTGAAATCTTATATGGTAAACCCGTATCAGTTTCAATTAAAGTTGAAAACCCTAAAGGAATAGTCATGCTAGCATCAAAAGGCGCTCTGGATTGAATCCCAAACTCTCCCGTTCCGTCTTCCAAATGTGAATACATTGATACCGTAGTTGCCAATCTCCTACTATCATAACTTCTATCTATTCCAGAAGTAGCATTTTCAGAAAAACCAAAATTAGAGATAGTAAGTAAAATAATAAAAGATAGAAATGTTCTCATAACAATGTTTGTTAATGAAATGATTTAGACTTTTTCTATTATTTTCTTTTTAAATTTTTTGAGAGCTATAACAATGAACGCTAGTAGGTTGAATCCTTTCCAGCTTTCAATAGTAGTATCGAACCTGTTGAG
>MAAC01019029.1_pt1 | contig 40010 bp, 34 predicted proteins | sample 1115981 | NCBI WGS metagenome assembly MAAC01 (sample SAMN04961126, study PRJNA320927) | seawater metagenome | isolation source: sample BD02T64 sea water enriched with oil for 64 days | place: USA:Gulf of Mexico | collected 2013-07-27 | reverse complement strand
GGTGTATCAATTACATTGATTTTAGTTCCTTTATAGTTTATTGATACGTTTTTAGAAAGAATTGTAATTCCTCTTTCACGCTCTAAGTCGTTATTATCTAACAATAAATCTTTACGTTCTTTACGATCGTCTAAGATTTTTGCTTGGTCGATAATCTTATCAACTAAAGTTGTTTTTCCGTGATCTACGTGGGCTATAATAGCGATATTTCTAATTGGTTGCATTCTTGCTTATTTTGAAGCTGCAAAATTAGTGTTTTTACTTTTAATAACAGGAGAAAACCAGAAAAGTTTAATCTGTTGAAAATTAATAAACAAAGCAATACCTGTTTATTAATTGGGCATGCGTTATAAAACGAGGTAAACTATTGATGAATTGCCCATGTTCAATAGCAACTATCATTAAAACCTATGTTTTAACAAATTTGATATAAAACACCTTTTCACTTTTATTTTCAACTAAAAGTATCAGAAACAGCCATCTTTCAGATTTAGAAGACTTTTTGAGAAATTTGCCTTTTTTAACAACTCAATTGCCTTTTTGCTACGAACACCTGACTTACAATACACTACTAGATCTTTATCTGATTGCAATTCGCTAATACGCTCTTGCAATTCTCCCAATGGTATGTGCAAACCACCAATATGATATTCTGCTCTTTCCCAGTCTTCACGAACATCTAATAAGTTGTATACATCTTTTTCATTTTCTAGTATTTCCAAAGAAATTTCTTGTGCTGGAGCAGTTATACCACAGAAAAAATCATAATCATCATTCAACGTTGTAACAACAGCTTCTTTGGTTTTTTGAAACTTCAATACCAATTGTTGCATACGCAAAGCATCAAAAGTTAACAGCTTCCCTGTTAACAAGTCACCCAAATCACAAATTATTTTTAAGACTTCGTTGGCTTGTAAGCTTCCTATAATTCCAGGTAATACTCCTAAAACACCTATTTCAGAACAATTCGGAACTTCATTTGGTTTTGGTGAATTAGGATACAGACAACGATAGGTTGGTCCATTTTTATAATTAAAAACGCTCACCTGTCCTTCAAATTTATAGATGGCTCCAAAAACCAAAGGCTTCTTAGCAAGTATAGCGGCATCATTACATAGATAGCGGGTAGGGAAATTATCAGTTCCATCAACAATAATATCAAATTCAGCAAACAATTTCACAGCATTTTCTCTTGTCAATTTTTCTTGATAACTAAGAAAATGAACAAATGGATTTAGTTTTGATAAATGCTTTACTGCTGATATTACTTTCGATTTACCAATATCATCATAGGTGTATAAAATTTGGCGTTGTAAATTGCTCACCGAAACAATATCGTCATCTATCATCCCAATAGTTCCAACACCTGCAGCTGTTAAATATTGTAAAACTGGGCAGCCCAATCCACCAGCACCAACAACGAGTACTTTTGCTTGTTTTAATTTCAATTGCCCTAGCAATCCTATTTCATCTAAAATAAGATGTCTATTGTAATGCTTTTCTTCTTTGTCTGTTAACTTCATTATTTTTAAAGGAATAACTTATTAAAGTTGTCTATAAATTTATCAAAATAAGACTAATGAATCTTGGTCTCAAAACAGTTTTATTTTGTTTCTCTATACATATTCACACGAACCGATAGCAAAGCATACCATTACAATTCTATTCTTTTTTATTCTCTCCGAAATTCCAGCGCTGCTCTTCGGCTGAACCTCCGTTTATCACCTCTTTTAATTTCGAAATAGTATTAAAATCACGCGTAATTTCTTCTGAAAAAGCAATTCCGTACACACCAGTAATCATAATATCTAGAATATCGTTCATTGTTATTCCGCCCATTGCAATCATTGGAATATCCGTTTTTAACTCATTTAATATTGTTAAATATCCCTTTTCACCCAAAGCAAGAATCAAATCCTCTTTTGTTTTAGCAACACGAAAAGGTCCTAAACTTATATAATCTACTTTTTTATTGATTCGTTTTTGACAGTCCTTTAAGGTATTCGCTGTCGCTCCTATAATTTGCCAAGAAGCCAATTCTTTTCGAACAATGGTCGGGCAGATATCTGATTTTTCCAAATGTACACCGTCTGCTTTCACCTCGAACGCAATTTTATAATGGCCGTTAATAATTAAACGTGTCTGAAAATGCTCGGTAATTTCTCTTGCTTTTTTTGCGGTCTCTAAAACAATGGCTTGGTTCTGGCTCTTTAAATGTAATTGAACCAATTCTACTCCTGAAGCACAGGCTTTTTGAATGTTGCTCAAATGCTCTTCTGGGGTTTCTCCTTGTGATATATAGTGTAGTTTTGGTATCATATCGCTTTAATTGATTGCAATCGCATTTGTTTAAATTTACAGTTCTTTACCCAAATTCGCTTCGTAAAATTTTATTAAATAACATGTCTTACTCTTTAGCATCATCTTCTCTGAAAGAACTTGGTAATATATCGGGAATTAATTTGATCAATAAAGGCAATAATAATGCTCCTCCGGGCAACATAAATATCGCAAAAGCAGGAATGCCTTTACAAATATCTAACAATTGTTCTTTCACCTTTCCTTTCTCTTCATCAGAAAGAGTATCGTGGGTGGATTTTTTTAATAAAACGACTAGCTCTTTGCTTTCTTGAAGCTCTTTAGCCAGTCGTTTCTTATTCTTTTGTATGCTTACTTTTATTTCTTGTACGGTTGTACTCACTATACTTTTCTTCTTTTTCTTTCTGTTTTAATCAGCCCTAACTCTCTACTTGTTTGTCCGGCAACAGATGTGTTTTCTTCTGCTCTTCTAATTAAATACGGCATCACATCTCTTACAGGTCCAAATGGAACATATTTTGCAACATTATACCCTTCGTTTGCTAAGTTGAAACTGATATGATCGCTCATTCCAAACAATTGACCAAACCACAAGCGCATATCAGAAGGCTCAATATTATGTTTTAGTGCTAAGTCCATTAATAATGCAGAGCTTTCTTCATTATGAGTACCTGCAAAAATGGCCATTTTAGGATGCTCCATCATATACACAACAGCAGCATTGTAATTCTCATCGGTTGCTGGTTTACTAACACAAATTGGTGATGCATAACCTTTCTCTTCTGCTCTTGCTCGTTCTTTTTCCATATAAGCACCACGAACCACTTTCATTCCAATATGATAGCCTTTTTGATGTGCTCTTTGATGTAATCCTTTTAAATAATCTAACCGATCGTGACGATACATTTGTAAGGTATTAAAGACAATTGCTTTTTCTGTATTGTACAATTCCATCAACTCTTCAATTAAATTGTCTGCAGCTTCTTGCATCCAACTTTCTTCGGCATCTATTAATAATGGAACGTCTTTTTCTACAGCTACTTTACAAACGGTATGATAACGTTCTACAACTCGAATCCATTCAGATTTTTCGTCAACAGACAATTCCGAACCTTCAGTTATTTTTTGGTACAACGCAAAACGTCCAAAACCAGTAGGTTTAAAAACGGCATATGGAATTGCGCCTTTCTCTTGACCAAAATCAATCGTTTTTAAAGTTTTCTCTAATGCATGATCAAATTGCTCTTCGGTTTCTTTTCCTTCAACAGAATAATCTAAAATTGCATGTACATTCTTAGTGTACATTTTATCGATATTCGGCAAGCAATCTTCTTCTGTTACTCCTCCACAAAAATGATCAAATACCGTTGAACGAATTAAACCTTCTACAGGCAATTTTGCCTTTAGAGCAAAGTTGGTTACTGCGGTCCCTATTTTAACTAAAGGCTGACTTTCTATCATTTTAAATAGAAAATAGGCGCGTTCTAATTGTGAGTCTGATTTTAAAGAAAAAGCAACTTCTGTGTTGTCAAAAAGTTTCATTGTATAGTTGTGTAATATTTTATAAAACAAAGATAGCTTTATAGCGCATATAATTCAATTTTTTCTAGTTAATTTGTATGCTTAATATTTTACCGATGAAATCAATTAAAGCTGCCTCATATCATGTTCATTTTGAAGAAAATGGATACCAACATTTATCAACTTTAGTCGCTGATAAAGAGTACTCTTCTATCTTTATTTTGGTTGATGAACATACCATGGAATCTTGCTATCCTAAGTTCATTGCAAACTTAAATACCCATATTCCTATAGAAGTAATTGAAATTGAATCTGGTGAAATCAACAAAAACTTAGAGACCTGTTTTGGCATTTGGCAAGCAATGACAGACCTAAATGCAGACAGACGTAGCTTGATGATTACTTTAGGTGGAGGTGTTATTACAGATATGGGTGGTTTTGTTGCAGCGACCTATAAACGAGGAATCGATTTTGTAAACATTCCTACTACTTTATTAAGCATGGTTGATGCATCTGTTGGTGGTAAAACTGGTGTAGATTTGGGCGTGTTGAAAAATCAGATTGGTTTATTTGCCAATCCGCAAATGGTATTGGTTGATACTGAGTATTTACAAACTGTTATTCCGAGAGAGATTAGGTCTGGAACTGCAGAGATTATCAAATATGGTTTGACCTATGATGTGAATTTATACCATCAAATAAAAGACAGTAAAGACCTAAACATTGTCGATTTAATTCATCGTTCTATAGAAATTAAAAACGAAGTGGTTCTAGAAGATCCTACAGAACAAAACCTGCGTAAAATATTAAATTTTGGACATACCATTGGGCATGCAATAGAGTCGTACTTTTTAGATTCTGAACACAAAGAAAATCTTACACATGGTGAAGCAATTGCTATCGGAATGGTAGCAGAATGTTATGTATCTTCTAAACTATTTGGTTTTTCGATGGATGAAGTTGAAAACATCAAAGAAATGATTCTTTCTATTTACGGTAAAACAACTATTTTAAAAGAAGATTTTGCTTCAATAATCGATCTATTAAAGCACGACAAAAAAAATGTAGCTGGTGAAATCAATTTTGTGCTCTTGAATGATTTAGAGAACACCAAAATTGACTGTAAAGTTTCTAACCAATTAGTGATTGAAAGTATCGAGTATTACAATTTGTAACTTTACGCCTTTACTTTTAAAGAATCATAAATATCTTCATATACAGGTAAGATATTTTTTAAAGAAAAAAGTTTAGTATGTTGTCTTGCGTTCTTTTTAAAAGCCATTAATGTAGCGTCATCTTTTAATATTTTTAAGGCATTGTTTGCCATATCATCAACATCGCTAATAGCACTTAAAAACCCTGTTACGCCATGCACATTCACTTCTGGAAGTCCACCCGTATTTGTAGATATTACTGGAGTTTCAGCAGCCATTGCTTCTAGGGCAGCCAAACCAAAACTTTCCGTTTCAGACGGAAGTAAAAACACATCTGTATAACATAAAATTTCTGCCACCTCAGAACTATTTCCTAAAAAAATAACCTTATCATAAATCCCTAGTTCTTTTGCTAATAACTCGGCTGCCCTTTTCTCTGGACCATCACCAACCATTAATAATTTAGCAGGCATTTTCTGTTGTACTTTTTCAAAAACACGAATGACATCATCGGTTCTTTTTACAGGTCTAAAATTACTAATATGAGTTAGCACACGCTCTTCTGGTTGTGCTAATGCAATACGTTGACACTCTTTTTGACTCTCTTTAGCATATTTTTCTATATCTATAAAGTTATGTACAACATGGATATTGTTGGTGATATTAAACAGGCGCAAAGTGTCTTCCTTTAGACTTTGAGAAACTGTGGTTACCACATCAGAATTGTTGATACTAAATTCAACTGCTGTTTTATAGGTTGGATGACTTCCAACCAATGTGATATCCGTTCCGTGTAACGTGGTTACCACTTTTACATCAATTCCTTTTTCTTTTAGCATTTGCTTTGCCATATAGGCAGCGTAGGCATGTGGAATTGCATAATGCACATGTAAAATTTCTAATTGGTGTTTTTCAACAACTTCTACCATTTTAGAAGACAAAGCCAATTCGTAAGGTTGGTATTGAAACAATGGGTACTCTTCCATCATTACTTCGTGAAAATGCAGGTTGTGAGAAATAAAATCTAAACGAACAGGTTGATTATATGTAATAAAGTGTACTTCATGATTATTATCAGCCAAGGCCATACCTAATTCTGTTGCAACGACTCCACTTCCACCAAATGTTGGATAACAAACAATTCCGATTCTCATAAATAATAGGTTTATTTTACAGACGTAAAGATAGTTTTTTACTTACAGATGCTTTTTTATCAAACGTGAAATAAATCATAAAATTAAACATCATTTCGAGAAGCGTTGAAATGACATAAAGTTGTGGGGTTACAGAAAAAAAAATAAACCTGTTAAGAAATCATCTTAACAGGTTTATTTATCTTTTATAAAGGTTTTGAAACAAATTCAGAATTAATAATCTCCTAAAGTTTCAGGGTTTTGAGCCAATGCCTCTTCTAATTGAGCATCACTTGGTGCTTTACCATGCCAAGCATGTGTTCCCATCATGAAATCTACACCGTTACCCATTTCTGTATGTAATAAGATACAAACTGGCTTTCCTTTTCCTGTTCTAGATTTTGCATCTGCAATTCCTTCTAAAACTGAAGCCATGTCATTTCCTTTTACAACATCTAAAACATCCCAACCAAAAGCTTCAAATTTCGCTCTGATACTTCCCATTGGTAATACCTCATCTGTTGGTCCGTCAATTTGCTTTCCATTTAAATCTACTGTAGAAATTAAATTGTCAATTTTCTTTGCTGATGCATACATTGCAGACTCCCAAATTTGACCTTCTTGCAACTCACCATCACCATGTAATGTATACACTAAATGAGAATCATCGTTTAATTTTTTTGCTTCAGCAGCACCAATTGCAACACTCATTCCTTGTCCTAAAGAACCAGAAGCGATGCGAATTCCTTCTAAACCTTCATGTGTAGTTGGATGCCCTTGTAAACGTGTATTTAATTTTCTAAATGTAGCTAATTCTTCCACCGGGAAAAAACCTGTATGCGCCAACACACTATAGAATACTGGAGAAATATGACCATTAGACAAGAAAAATAAATCTTCATTGATTCCGTCCATTTTAAAGTCTGTTGTGTAATCCATCACTTCTTGGTATAAAGCAGTGATAAATTCAGCACACCCCAAAGAACCTCCTGGATGTCCAGAGTTTACAGCATGTACCATGCGTAAAATATCTCTTCTAACTTGTTGTGTAAAAATTTCTAATCGTTGTACTGTAGTAGACATGTGTGTTTTGTTTTGTTGAGGCAAAAGTAGTTTTTTATATGGGATTAACCAATCCCTAATTTATTTATTTTAAGACCACAATAAACACTTAAAAGACTAAAAAGGGTTCTGTAAATGTTTCTCTTTTTCATAAAGCTAATTTCCCCGTTTAGTAGTTCGCTAAAAACACTAAAGTTCAAACCCTTTTAAATCTGAACCAAAGTAACGAAAGAACCTATCTGTCTGCAAGAAACAATGGTCTATATTCATAAATATCGTGTTGTCACTTTGGCTGTAAAAAGGATAACACATTATGTGCCAGTGATAAAAAAGGACCCCATATATGTAATTAAATTCCTTATTTTTGACTTAAAAAAGAAATTGTCAATGCTAAAGATTAAAATTTATATAAAAATCGTACTCTGTACTTTATTTTGCTGCTTCTCTTTGTTGGCAACTAGCCAAAATACAATTGAAAAAGACAGCCTTTCTAAATATAGCTTTAAAGAGCTACATGATAAATCTTATGCTGCAAAACCAGATTCTTTAAAAGCACTGATTTATGCAAAATACCGTTTAAAAAAAGCTCTTAAAAATAGCGATACTCTTAACATTGCATTTTCTTATTACATTCTAAGCAGTATCACCAATGATACTCTTTCTTTTACCAAATATTGGAGGAAAATTATCAACAATCAAAATAGTAATAAATCGTATTCAGTAATTGGAAATTTAGAATTAGGTGATTTCTACTTTCATAGAGGTCAAAAATATTTAGCATTAAAAAACTATTTAAAAGCTGATAAAATTGCTGTGAAAAATAATGTCGATAGTTTGATTTCTGCTACCTCATTTAGATTAGGAATACTAAAATCACATAATAAAGAATACCATGATGCTATCAATCATTATAAGTCTTCTTTAAAATATTTTAATAAAAATATAAATAAAAATGAGTTAAATCATTATTGCTCTATAATGTTTAACTTATCCAGTGCCTATAAGTCTTTAAAATTGTATGATTCTGCTTTTTTTTACAATAATAAAGCCTATTTATTAGCTAATAAATACAAAGATTCTATTATTAAAGGATATGCAAATTACAACAGCGGTACTATATTGTACATAAAACGTGAATATTCTTCGGCTATTGATTCCATAAAAAAATCTTTAGAGTACTTAAAACTTGATGAAAACTATTTTATTCTTTCTAATTCTTTTCTAAAGCTTGGTAAAGCTTATCATAAAATTAATGATAAAAAGAATTCTTTACTTTTTTTCAAAAAAGTAGATTCATTATTTTTAAAAACAAAAAACTATTATAAAAGCCAAAAACCTGCGTACAAATTTTTAATCTCTCATTACAAGAATAAAAAAAATGATGCTAAGCAATTGGAATACATCATCAAATACATAAAGGTGGATAGTATTTTAAATACTAGATCAAAAAACATTAGTAAAAACTTAACCGAAAACTATGACATTCCTAAGCTTTTAACTGAAAAGAAAGTAATTGAAAACAGACTTAAAAGTGATTTATCTACGACTAAGAAATGGGTAATAGGAATTGGCACTTTGGCTTTTTTAATTTCTTTAACTCTAATTCATCAAACTCGAAAAAGAAAATTGTACAAAGATCGTTTTCAAGAACTAATGAATGCCCCTATTCAAGAGGTCGTTAAAAAAGAGGAAATCGTTGCTAAAAAAGAGCAGTCCATTCCAAAAGAAACCATCGAGAATATTCTAAGTTTTTTGCAAAAATTTGAAAAGAATCATGGCTATATTTCACATGAAATTACTTTATCAAGCCTTGCAAAAGCTTTTGAGACAAATTCGAAATACTTGTCTCAACTCATCAATCAGAACAAAAAACAATCTTTTAATAGTTACATCAATCAACTGCGTATAAATTACACCGTTGAAAAGTTAAAAACAGATTCAACATTTAGAAAATTTAGTATCAAAGCAATTGCTCATGAGGTTGGTTTTAATACCACTGAATCATTTTCTAAAGCTTTTTATAAAAACACAGGAATTAAACCTTCTTTCTTTATAAAAGAATTGAAAAAGTAGCAATATTAACTACGTAGCCTTAGGTTTTTTGTTTCTTCTTTTTAGCTGCCGGAAATAAGACATTGTTCAAAATCAAACGATAGCCCGGAGAATTGGGGTGCAAATCTAATTCTGTTTTTGGGTCTCCTACTCTATGCTGATAATCTTCTGGATCATGACCACCATAAAAAGTAAACATTCCTTTGCCTTTTGTACCGTGAATATACCTTGCTTCTCTATTCACTTTGTTTTCTCCCATTACCAAAACAGTTGGTTTTACCGTATTTCTATCGAAAGAGGTTGTTTGCCCCATAAACCCTTTCACCAATTGTGTGTGGTTCTGAGTTAACATGGTTGGTACTTGATCCCACTTTGCCGAATATTCTTGTAACGAAAAATAATCTGACGTTTTCGGTATTCTTCGTTTACGTGTCATATCTATGGATGAAAACTCATAGGTTGTTGGATTTCTTACCAAACTGTAATTCTGAAAAGCCAAAGTTTTTGAAAAGTCAATTTTTGATTGATAGTTTATTTCTGACGCATCACCATCAAACATAGCTTCAGCAATGTCTACACCCTCAGCAGAAAGTGCAATATCAAAGCTATCGGTAGCAGAGCACATGGCAAACATAAAGCCTCCACCAACAACATAATCTCTAATCTTTTTACTTACGGCCAATTTTTCTTGTGATACCTTATCATACCCCAACTTTTTAGCCAAGGCCTCAGATTTCTGTTTGCGTTCTATATACCAAGGTGCTGTTCTAAACGAACCATAAAAGCGCCCATATTGCCCCGTAAAATCTTCGTGATGCAAATGCAGCCATTCGTATAATATCAATTTGTCATTCAAAACATCTTCGTCATAAATAACATCAAACGGAATTTCAGCATATTTCAACACCATGGTTACCGCATCATCCCAAGGCATTTTATCTTTGGGCGAATACACCGCTATTTTAGGCGCTTTTTCTAAGGTGACTGCTTCTTGGTTTTTTGAAGGTGATGAAATTTCTTGTAAAATCAATTGCGACTTGGCATCTGAAATTACTTGAAACGAAACTCCTCTAATTTTACATTCGTTTACAATACGAGCTGAATTCTCAATTAAAAATGCGCCACCATCATAATTGAGCAACCATTTTGCTTTTACATTATTCTGCAAAGAGAAAAATACAATTCCGTAGGCCTTTAAATGATTTTGCTGATTCTCTGCACTCATCGGAATATAAATGAAGGATGCCCAAATTGAATTGGAAATCAGTAAAAATGCGAATATGGAAAGAAGTTTTTTCATTCAGAAAACTAAAATACACAATTACTCGATTGCAATTGTGTATTTAACATTTTTATAATTTGGCTATTTTCTAAAACGGCACATCATCACCATCATCTTCAACACCAAAAGCATCTTTCGGACTGATAAATTGATCTGGAGAAACGTTCATACTAGATTGGAATTCACTATTACCTTGTTCTTCTAAATCTGAGAACAATGCCAAGTGCCCAGTAAACTTTAAACGAATATTATCTAAACCACCATTACGATGCTTTGCAACAATAAATTCACCTTGTCCTTCACATGGCGTATGCTCATCATCATCCCATTCGGTAACACCATAGTACTCTGGTCTAAATATAAACGACACAATATCTGCATCTTGCTCAATCGCTCCAGATTCACGTAAATCAGATAATAAAGGTCTTTTAGATCCTCCACGTGTTTCAACGGCTCGCGATAACTGAGATAATGCAATTACCGGAATTGATAATTCTTTTGCCAATGCTTTTAAGTTTCTAGAAATGGTAGAAATTTCTTGTTCTCTATTTCCTCCAGAACCACCTGCAGTCATTAATTGCAAGTAATCAATAACGATTATTTTTACGCCGTGTTGCGATACCAAACGTCTTGCTTTTGCACGTAAATCGAAAATTGATAAGGACGGAGTATCATCTAAATATATTGGCGAATCAGATAATTCTTTCACTTTTACGTTTAACTGTTCCCATTCGTGAGGTTCTAAGTTTCCTTTACGAAGTTTTTCTGAAGTCAATCCTGTTTCAGAAGAAATCATACGCATAATCAACTGTACAGAAGACATCTCTAAAGAGAATACCGCTACTGGATGATTAAATTTAATGGCCATGTTCTTCGCCATAGAAATTACAAAGGCTGTTTTTCCCATACCAGGACGTGCAGCAATAATAATTAAATCAGATGGCTGCCAACCAGATGTCAGTGCATCCAATTTGGTGAAACCAGTCTCTAACCCAGACATTCCTTCTTGGTTAGAGATTTCTTGAATTTTCTTTAATGCTTGTTTTACAAGTCCCTCTGCTCCTTCAGGTCCTTTCTTTAAGTTTCCTTGCGTTACCTCAAATAATTTTCCCTCTGCAAAATCCAACAAGTCAAAAACATCAACAGATTCATCGTAAGAACTTTCTATAATATCACTAGAAATAGAAATTAATTTACGTTGAATGTATTTTTGAATAATGATACGGGCATGGTATTCAATATGTGCAGAAGAAGCCACTTTTTGAGTTAGATTGATCAAATAGAAATCACCACCAACCAATTCTAGCTTTCCATCTTTTCTTAATTGAGAAGAAACCGTTAATAAATCTGTAGGTTCAGAATTCTGGAATAGCGCATAGATTGCGGCATAGATTTCTTGGTGTCTTTTATCATAAAAAGCTTCAGGATGCAAAATATCAATTACATCATCAATCCCTTTCTTATCAATCATCATAGCACCTAAAACTGCCAACTCTAAATCCAAGGCCTGCGGCGGAATCTTCCCTTTCTCTAAGCTAATAATTTTTGCTTTATCAATCTTTTTTCCCGGCACAAACTTTGTTTTCTCCATTGCACAAATGTAGTTTTTTAGGTTGGTTAATTAAAAATTGATTTTCATTTTCTTTATGCACAATTTTTGTTCATTAAATTGTTACTAACCTGTTAATAACAACCAATGATCCAAAATGTTATCAAATTTCTAATTGTATAAATTTACACAAATAAATCAGATAAATTGTATTTCAAATACAGTATCAAGGTATATAATAGTCCACATCTACCCTCAAACAGGTAAAATATTTTTAATTAATGTTTTTAAAAGATGAATCTCATTACAATTTATTTATTTTTGAGTCGATGAAAAATAAAAAACTCAATATCTATCTCTCATTATTTTTAGTGATTCAAATAGTATTCATCAAATGTATTAGTGGATATCCAACTTTTATAGAAGCATATTATTCGAATGGGATATATCCTGTTATTAGTATTTTTTTACGCATCCTCTTAGGATGGATTCCTTTTTCTTTTGGAGACCTACTGATTGGTTTTCTTTTTTTCATTTTCCTGCGTTTTTTATACCGTTTGATAAAGGGCAAGTTCAAAGGGTTTGTACCTAAATTAATGCAATTTATGGCAGTTGCATCTATCATTTATTTTTGTTTTTATTTTTTCTGGGGATTGAATTATTTCAGAGAACCGTTGGCAAAGAACTTAGGGTTTGGCCAAACAAAATACACCACCAAACAACTCATTACAACCACAAAACATGTCATTGAAAAATTGAATGCATTACAATTAGAAATCACAAAAAATGATTCTCTAAAAGTTGAAAACCCGTTTTCTCAAAAGGAAATGTATGTCAAAGCTATATCAGGTTATGAAATTCTTTCAGAAAGTTATCCGCAGCTGGCATACAAACATGCTTCTGTAAAAAACTCTATGATGAGTTTGTTTCAAAGCTATAATGGAACTTCTGGTTATATGAATCCATTAACGGGAGAAGCACAAGTAAATGATCGAATTCCAAAAACGGGTTATCCTACAACCACCTGTCATGAAATGGCCCATCAACTTGGTTTTGCAGCAGAAAACGAGGCTAATTTTGTTGGGTTTTTAGCAGCAACATCGAATGAAGATATCTATTTTAAATACGCAGGTTATAGAATGGCTTTTGGTTATTTAATTTCAGAAATGAGAAAACATGACAAACAACAAGCTAGTGATTTATGGAAAACCATTCATAAGGGTATCTTGAAAGATTTTAGAGCGAGCAATGCTTTTTGGAAACAGTATCAAAACCCACTAGAGCCTATAATTAAAAAAGGGTACAATTCGTATTTAAAAGCCAATAATCAATCTAAAGGCATACAATCTTATAACTATGTAGTTGATTTATTGATTTCCTATTTTGAAATTAAAACGACCAAGAATTCTTAAAATTTTGTTAAAGCGACACGTTTATACTATTAACAAAATCGTTCTCAATAAATTTATAGACTAAAACAAACCTAACTAATGAAAAAAACACTGCTTTTATTCTTGTTTTTGTGCTCAATTGTTGTGCAGTCTCAAGAATACTTTCCAACAAACACAGGTATTAAAACTACAAAAAACACAACCGTAGCTTTTACCAATGCTAAAATTTATGTCACTCCAACCCAAATTATTAAAAAAGGAACGCTACTTGTAAAAGATGGTAAAGTTGTTTCTGTCGGAAGAAATGTGAAAATCCCTAAAGGAACAAAAATGGTAAACCTTTCTGGAAAAACAATTTATCCTTCTTTTATAGAAGTGTACTCTGATTTCGGAGTAAAAAAACCAGCTAGACCAAGGAGCACTAGTAGAGTTAGACAATACGAAGCGAATAGAAAAGGGTATTACTGGAATGATCATATTAGACCAGAAACAAACGCTTTTGCTAGCTTTAAATACGATAACAAAAAAGCAAAAAGTTTATTAAAAGCTGGATTTGGCGTTGTAAACACCCATCAACAAGATGGAATTATAAGAGGAAATGGCGTTTTAGTTGCTTTAAACTCTAACTCAACCAATGCATATAGAATTTTAGACACCAAATCTGCTCAGTATTTATCTTTGAGTAAAAGTAGACTTTCTAGACAAGCCTACCCAACTTCATTTATGGGGAAAACAGCTTTGTTAAGGCAGGTATATATGGATGCTAAATGGTATGAAACAGGAAGCGCTACAAATAAAGACATGTCTTTAGAAGCATTATTGGCAAATAAAAACTTATCTCAAATTTTTGATGCTGGTGGCAATAACTTGAATGCGATTAGAGCTGATAAAGTTGGTGATGAAAATGGTGTTCAATATAGTTTTGTAGGTTCTGGTCTTGAATATGAGAACATTCAAGAAATTAAAAACATGAACGCTACTATGATTGTTCCAATCAATTTTAGAAAAGCCTATGATGTTTCAAATCCATATTTAGCAAATGAGCTAGAATTAAAGGATATGAGAAGATGGAATCAAGAGCCATCTAACTTAGCTGTTTTGGCAAAGAATAATATAAACTTTACGATTACTACGCATTCATTAAAAACGACTGCTGGATTTCATAAAAACATTCAGAAAGCAATCAAGTATGGTTTAAATGAAACGAAAGCGTTGGAGGCTTTAACAACAATTCCTGCTAAATTATTAGGAAAATCTAATGAAATAGGAACTTTACAAAAAGGAAGCTATGCAAACTTTTTGGTTACCTCTGGAGGTATTTTTGATAGCAAAACTACAATTCATGAAAATTGGGTACAAGGAAACAAACATATTATTAACGACATGAACCTTGTTGATGTTAGTGGAGAATATTTATTGAGTTACAACAACAAAAGCTTAACATTAACCATTTCTGGAAAACCTGGCAAACAAAAAGGAGCTCTTAAAAACGGAACTAAAAAATTAAAATCTAAGTTTTCTTTTAAAGACAACTGGGTGCAAATCACCTTGAATAATGAAAATAACAGCACAAAATTTACACGTTTCGTAGGTACACTTTCTGGCCCAAGAAATTCTTTTGTAGGGAAAGTTGTTGATGAAAACGGAAATGAATCTACCTGGACTGCTTATGCTGGAATAATAAAAAAGAAAAAATCAACCAAGAAGCAAAAAATAAAGAAGAAAACTCCATTTATTTCTCCTATCACCTATCCTAACGTAGGTTATGGTTTTGCAACCAAACCAAACCAAGAAACCATTTTATTTAAAAATGCTACCGTTTGGACAAGTGAAAAAGCAGGGGTTTTAGAAAATACAGATGTATTACTAAAAAATGGTAAAATTGCTCAAATTGGAAAAAACATAAAAGCTCGTGGAGCAAGAATTGTAGATGCTACTGGCAAACATTTAACCGCTGGTATAGTTGATGAACACACACATATTGCTTTATCTTCTTCTAATGAGTCAGGACACAATTCAGTTGCAGAAGTGACTATGGAAGATGCGATTAATCCGTCAGACATGAATATTTATAGAAATTTAGCTGGAGGAGTTACGTCTGCGCAATTATTACATGGTTCTGCAAATCCTATTGGAGGAAGATCTGCTATTGTAAAGTTAAAATGGGGAGAAACAGCTGATAATATGGTGTACAAAAACACACCGAAGTTTATCAAGTTTGCTTTGGGTGAGAATGTAAAGCAATCACGATATACAACAAGTTTTCGTTTTCCACAAACTAGAATGGGAGTTGAACAAGTATATGTAGACTACTTTCAGAGAGCTAAAGAATACATTGAATTAAAGAAAAATGGAAAACCATATCGTAAAGATTTGGAATTAGAGGTATTGGCAGAAATCTTAAATAAAGAACGTTTTATTACTTGTCATTCTTATGTTCAAAGTGAAATTAACATGTTGATGAAAGTGGCTGAGAAATTTGACTTTAGAATCAACACTTTTACTCATATTTTAGAAGGCTATAAAGTAGCTGACAAAATGAAAGCTCACGGAGTTGGTGGTTCTACTTTCTCTGATTGGTGGGCATATAAATACGAAGTAAATGATGCAATTCCTTTTAATGCTGCCATTATGCACAACCAAGGAATTACAGTTGCTATCAATTCAGATGACAGGGAAATGTCTAGAAGATTGAATCAAGAAGCTGCTAAAACTATTAAATACGGTGGAATGACAGAGTTAGAAGCTTGGAACATGGTTACAATAAATCCTGCAAAACTATTGCATTTAGATGCACAAACAGGAAGTATTAAAGTTGGTAAAGATGCAGATGTAGTTTTATGGACTGCACATCCAATGTCTATTTATGCAAAAGCAGAAACAACTATTATTGATGGGGTTGTCTATTTTGATTTGGCAAAAGATTTAGCCCAAAGACAGGTAGTTAAAAAAGAACGAAGCTTGTTAATGAACATGATGTTGAATGAAAAAAACAATGGTGGAAAAGTACAAGCTCCAAAGAAAAATGTCAAGAGAGTATTTCATTGCGACACTGAAGAAACTGAATTAAACTAAGAAAATTATGAAAAAACAAATTATATATAGCGTTCTATTTTTCTTACTGATTGGAAATAGTATCGCTCAACAAACACCAGCTTCAAAACAAACGGCCGCTTTTTCTATTGAAGGGGCAACAGCACATTTAGGAGATGGAACTGTCATAGACAATTCATTAATCATGTTTGCTGATGGTAAGATTACTTTTGTAGGTTCTGCAAAAATGAAGATTGCTAGAATGGGAACCATTATTAACGCAAAAGGAAAACATGTATATCCTGGTTTTATTGCAGCAAATACAACATTAGGTCTAGGAGAAATTGATGCCGTAAAAGCCTCTTTAGATTTTAGAGAAACTGGTACTATGAATCCACATATTCGTAGTTTAATTGCATATAACACAGAATCAAAAGTTATTGAAAGCATGCGTCCAAATGGCGTTTTAATGGGACAAATTACACCTCGTGGTGGAAGAATCTCAGGAACATCTTCTGTAGTGCAATTTGACGCTTGGAATTGGGAAGACGCAGCAATGAAAGTTGACGATGGAATCCACATGAACTGGCCAAGAAGCATTACCTTCGGAAGATGGTGGCTGGGAGAAGATCCTGCGGCAAAGCCAAACAAAAAATATACGAAGAGCATTTCTGACTTGGTTGATTATATTAATAGCGCAAAAGATTATTTAAATGGTTTAAAATCACCCAAAAACTTAGAACTAGAAGCTTTAGAAGGATTGCTAAATGGTTCAAAAAAACTTTTTATACATACACATGGTGAAAAGGAGATTACTGATGCTGTTCATTTTGCTACTAAATTTGGATTCAAATTGGTAATTGTTGGTGGAGATCGTTCTTATAAAGTTGCAGATTTATTGGTTAAAAACAAGGTGCCTGTTATTTTAGAACGTGCACATAGAATTCCGGGCGGAGACGATTCTGATTATGACTTCTCGTACAAATTAGCAAAGTTATTATTAGACAAAGGAATTGTTGTTGCTGTAGGGATGGACGGACAAATGGAACGTATGAATACACGTAATTTGCCATTTTACGTAGGAACATATGCTGCACACGGAATTGACAAAGAAGAGGCTTTAAAAATGATTACTTCTAATTCTGCTAAGATTTTAGGAATTGATGATAAAGTAGGTACTCTTACTGTTGGCAAAGATGCTACCCTATTTATTTCTAAAGGAGATGCATTAGATATGAGGGGCAATATTATTTCTGATGCATTTATTCAAGGAAGAAAAATAAGTTTAGAAACACATCAAACAAAACTTTGGAAACGATATTCCAATAAATACAAAAATCAATAATAAAAAAAAGGCTCTGAAAATTCAGAGCCTTTTTTTATTCTTTTTTCTTTTTAGCATCACAAGGATAAAAGTTCTTTCCTTTATCTACATTACCAAATCGTACTTTATCAACATGCATATAGATTTCCTTATTCGCTTTTACATATAAAACTAATTCTTTAGATTCTTTGTTTGCTTCTAGGTGTAATCTTGGATTATTCGACCTGATCCTTCGTACATCTTTTATTCTCTTGATACTGACTGCCTTGTAATTATAATGCATGGTTAAACTATACCTACTTTTAAATTGAACACGCCATTTACGTGCTCGTCTGGACATATCATAACTTCCTTTTTTTACTCTATAATCCAATCCTTTAGAACATTTCGTTTTTTGCCATTCACTCCAATCTGATTGCACTTTTACATCTTTTGATGTAAAAGCCACAGTACCAATCATTACAATCATAATAATTGATAAAAAAAATCCCCCTTTTTTCATCTCTATAAATTTTTAATAGTTAACTTCTTTAAAGTTAAGAAAAAAAAACAACTTGTTTTTTAAACTGAAATAGATACATTTGCGGTGTATGAAAGAAATTCACAGTATTCAAAACCCAACGATAAAAAACATCTTAAAACTTCAAGATAAATCTCGTGAACGTAAAAAGTCTGGGTTGTTTATTATTGAAGGAAAGCGTGAGATTTCTTTGGCCTTAAAAGGAAATTACATCCTAAAAATGGTGCTTTTTTGTGAAGGAGTTATCACTTTAGATGAACTACAAGAATTTACAACCGAGCAGACAGAAATCATTTCAGTCTCAAAAGATGTGTATCAAAAGGTTGCATACAGAGATACAACAGAAGGAATCATTGCAATTGTAGAAACTAAAAACTTTGCATTAGCAAACATAAAATTCAATACGCCTACTCCTCTTGTTTTAGTGGCTGAGTCACCAGAAAAACCTGGTAATATTGGCGCTTTATTACGTACAGCAGATGCCGCAAATATTGATGCCGTTTTGATTGCCAATCCTAAAACAGATTTATACAATCCTAATATTATTAGGTCTAGTGTTGGTTGTTTATTTACCAATCAAATTGCTACAGGAACATCAGAAGAGATCATACAATTCTTACAAGAAAAAAACATTAACATCTACGCAACTACATTGCAAAACTCAAACGAATACCACAAAGAAGAATACACAAAAGCAACCGCCATTGTTGTCGGTACTGAAGCTACCGGATTAACCGAAGTGTTTAGAAACTCGGCCACACAAAACATTAACATTCCGATGCAAGGGACGATTGATTCTATGAATGTATCTGTAGCTGCTGCCATTGTAATTTTTGAAGCAAAAAGACAACGAGGTTTTAAGTTTTAAATCCTGTTACCTCAGACCATAACTAGCACTATATTTTTTTTTCCGATTTTATTATTTTTTGTAGACACAATCTTTTAAAACGTCTATAATATCATACAATACATCTATTATATTTTCCTAAATCCTATATTTTATTCAAATTTGTTTTACATAAAAAAACCGCTTTAAAATAACTACAACGTATTAAGTTTTTGTTCCCTTACATTACATAATAATAAGAGCTACTGCAAGATGTTTGGTTTTTTGTAACTGACTTTACAGTTTTCTTATAAGAAAGGAGAAAAAAACTTTAAGAACTGTATATTTACTGCCATATTAAGACAATAACGAGTACAAATTAAAAGACAAAAATGTTTACAAAGTCAGACATAACAAATAAAAATGCCATCACCATTTTGATGCATCTTGGCTTTTGGTGTTTGGTGTTTCTATGGCCCTTACTTTCTTTAGATAGCTTTTCAAACTCTCAATATATTATCAATCGAAATTGGCTTTCAACTAGTAGTTTATTAGTGGTTTTCTATATTAATTACATTGCCTTAGTTGATCATTACTTTTTCAACAATAAAAAAAAACAGTTTTATCTTATCAACCTTTTATTAGTTACAGGAGTCTTCTTTTTAATTCAGTATTTTTTAAATTTCAATACGTTTAATCCAACGTTAAATGGATTAAGAATGAGAGAAGTTCCAAGTGGAGCAATGTCTTCATTTCAGTTGATTTTACCAATGATTTTAAGTGTGGGCATGTGCGCTGGTTTAAAAATAAATGGCAAATGGAATAAAGATCAAATGCTCTTAAAAGATGTGAAACAAAACCAGTTGGATACCGAAATTAAATATTTAAGATATCAAATTCAACCTCATTTCTTATTCAATACATTAAACAATGTGTATTCATTAATCGATAGCTCACCTAACATTGCTAAGGTATCAATTCATAGTTTAAGTAAAATGATGCGATATTTATTGCACGAATCAATAACTAATAAAGTTCCTTTAGCTAAGGAAATTGAGTTTTTAGAACGGTATATTGACTTGATGCAGTTAAGAGTCTCTTCTAATTTAAATTTAGAAAAAAATTTTCCTGTTATCAATCAACCAATACAAGTAGCCCCGCTCCTATTTATATCTTTTATTGAGAATGCATTTAAGCACGGTATTGATGCATTGCAACCAAGTTATATTAAAGTCAGTATGACAGTTCATCATGATGAAATCAATTATATTGTTACAAACTCCTCTTTTCCTCAAAAAGATAAAATAACAGATTCAGGAATTGGTTTAGAAAACTTAAAAAAGAGACTAGAATTATTATACCCTACTAAATATATGCTAGTTACAAAGGAAGAGAATGCCACCTACATAGCTAAACTAACACTTAAATTATAATATGATGCTTAGCTGTTTATTAATTGATGACGAACCTTTAGCGCTTAATTTATTAGAGAGTTATGTAAACTCTACGCCATTTCTAAAATTAGTAGCAAAATGCAATAGTGCCATTAATGCCATTCAAATTTTAGAAAAAGAAGATGTTGATTTAATTTTTACGGATATTCAAATGCCTAATTTATCAGGTATGGAATTCTCTAAGATGATCTTGAATAAAAAGGCTAAAATTATTTTCACCACAGCATTTGAAGAGTTTGCACTAGAAAGTTATAAAGTAAATGCCATTGACTACTTAGTAAAACCTATTAGTTATTCAGAGTTTTTCTCAGCAGCAAACAAAGCAAAACTACAAATCCAAGACCTTCCTATATTAACTGCAACAAACAATTATAATGAGGATTATATCTTTGTGAAATCAGATTACAAATTGATTAAAATTGATCTAAAAGATTTAATCTATGTAGAAGGTTTGAAAGATTATTTAAAATTCTATACGGTAAATTCTGAAAAACCGATACTATCATTAAAGAGTATGAAATCTTTAGAAGAAGAACTTTCTGATAAAAACTTTATGCGTGTACATCGATCATTTATGGTCAATCTAAAAAAAATTACAATTATAGAACGCAATCGCATTGTATTCGGTAAAAAATACATTCCCGTATCTGAGAAGTACAAAGAAACTTTTCAACAATTTATCGCTGCAGATTTCTCTTAATAGATGAAATTTCTTCAAACGTCTATAAAAGCGCTGTGAACATCTATTCCATTTGAGTTCCCTCTTTCTTTTACCCAATTTTGATGTATTAATAACGAAAGCTACTGCTTTAAAAAATCAATACATAATGAAATATTCAATACTAATTACTGTAGTTATACTAACACTTTCAGTATCTGTTACCGCACAAAATTTTCAAGGAACAATACATTATAGCTCTAAATCTAAAGTGCATGTTTTAATAAAGACGGAAGGTTTTAATGAAAAAATGAAAGAAAAATTTAAAAGCGGTTATGATGCTTCTTCAAGAAAACAACATGTTTTAGAATTCAATAAAAATCAGTCATTATTTACAGAAAAAAAAGAGGTAAATATCAATCCATCACGAGGTATGAGATCTAACCCTAAAGGACCATCCCTGATGATAAACTTCCCTGGAAACTATTACAAAGATTTAACCACAAAAACCTATGTAAATCAAAAAGAGTTTTTTGGCAAACAATTTATTATTCGCAATACATTAAAGACTATTAATTGGAAAAAAGAAAACGAAATTAAAACCATTGGAAAGTATACCTGTTTTAAAGCAACAACAAGAACCATTAAAGAAAATGGAGTAACAACTGATGTAGTTGCTTGGTATACCATTGATATTCCTGTTCAAGAAGGACCTGGTAAATATTGGGGCTTACCTGGGTTGATTTTAGAAGTCCAAACTGAAGATGTTATATATACTTGTACAAAAATAATGCTAAATCAAACTAGCAGTAATACAATTAAAATACCTAAAAAAGGGAAAAAGATTAGCAGTACAAAGTTTGAGAAACTATTTGTCTCAACTTTAAAAAAGATCAAAGAAAGACACGCGAATTAAAATGCTAAAAACAAAAAATAAAATGAGCTATAGTAATCATCTCATGCAATATAAATATTGTGCTATTCTTTTTCTACTACTCTGTTCTTTTTCATCATTTTCACAGGAAATAAAACTTACAGGAATTGTTAAAGATAGCATCGGGAACTTTTTAGAATCGGCAAACGTAATTGCTTTTAATAAAGAAACTAGCACATTAAAATCATATTCTGTAACCAACTCTAAAGGCGAATATAAGGTACAACTTGATTTTGGTACTGAGTACACACTAAAGGTTAGCTTTATAGGTTTTAAAACAATCTCTTTTGACATTGACAAGACCACATTTAAAGAACATACCTTTAAGAATTTTACACTTTATGAAGACACCAATACTTTAGATGAAGTAGTATTGGTGTATGAAATGCCTATCAATATAAAAAAGGATACCATAGTTTACAATTCTGCTTCTTTTTTAAATGGTACCGAAAAAAAGCTAGCAGATGTTTTAAAAAAATTACCTGGAGTAGAAATAAATTCAAAAGGACAAATTGAAGTTGAAGGGAAACAAGTAATGAAAGTAATGGTTGAAGGAAAAGATTTTTTTGATGGTGATTCAAAATTGGCTGCAGAAAACATTCCTTCTAACGCTGTAGATAAAATTGAAATTCTGAAAAATTTCAGTGAGGTTAGTCAATTAAAATCAGTGACCAATAATGAAGATAATATTGTGATTAATTTAAAATTGAAAGAAGGTAAAAAGAACTTTTGGTTTGGAGAACTTACAGCAGGAACGGACTTAAAAGATAGTTATCTAATACATCCTAAATTGTTTTATTACAGTCCTGCAAAAAGTATTAACATTTTGACAGACATCAATAATATTGGCGAAACTCCTTTTACATTTCATGATTACATGAATTTTACTGGTGGTTTTAACAAAGGAACAAGTAACTCTGGCACCTCGTTTAATTTATCCTCAAATAGTTTAGGATTGTCTCTTTTAAAAAATAATAAAGCAAACAAAATTTTATCAAAATTTAGTGCTTTAAACTTTAGTTATGCTCCGAATAAATTTTGGAATTTAAGTGGGTTTTTAATTTTTTCTGAAACCGAGGTTGATTTTATGGAGAAAACAACCACAAACTTTACCGCAACAAATTTAATTGGACAAACGGATCAAAAAACATTTCAAAACACAACCTTGGGTTTAGCCAAGTTTAGTTCATCTTACAAGCCACATTCAAATTTTCAATTTGATTATGACCTGTTTTTAAAAACATCAAAACAAGATGAATCAGGAAGCCTAATGGCTCATTATTCTGGAATTGAAAATAAGATTAAAACAACCATAAACAATGATCCTGTTTCAATAAAACAAAAAGCAAACTTATATTATACCTTGAATGAAAATCATATTTTTTCAAGTAGTGCTCAATTTCTTATCGAAAAAGAGAATCCATTTTACAATGCCTCGTTTCTTGATTTAGGTATACATCCATCAACAACTGCATTACCTTTCTCTACACTATTTCCATACAATACCAATCAGAATGATTTTACCATTAATCAAGATAAAACTGTCAAGACTTCTAAATTAGACACCAAATTAGATTATTACTATTTGCTCAATACAAAAAACAATATACTGATGTCTTTAGGAAATACCTTCAGCAAACAAACATTTAACTCATCTATATTTCAATCTTTAGATGATAAAAGTAAACTCGATTTTACCAATACTGAACTTAACAACAACAATGTAAAGTATTCTTTTTCAGACCTATTTCTCGAATTACAGTATAAGTTTACAACGGGAAAGATTATGTTCAATCCAAGAATTTCATTACATAATTATCATACAAAAAATGAGCAATTAGGGAATTTGATTTCTAATAATACTATGAAAATATTACCTAGTTTTTATGCAAACCTACAACTACAACAATCTGAAAGCTTACGCTTTACTTATTCCAAAACACTAGAATATGCTGATATCAACAAAATAGCAGAAGGATATATTTTAGACAACTATAATTCTATATACAAAGGAAATAGAGCCATAGAAAATGGAGTTTATAACAAGTATAGGTTGAGTTATTATAGTTATAGTTTATTTAATAACACCACTGTTTTTGGAAGTTTAAATTACACGAACAAAAAAAACGACATCAAAAACAATACGCTGTATGATCAAATTAATAGTGAAGTTATGCCTATTAATTCGTTACAAACTGATGATTCCTTTTCTGTGAATTTTGATTGGAGAAGAACGTTTAGAAAGTACAATCTAAATTTCAAAATAAATTTAGAAAAGGCCAACTATCATAACATCGTTAATAATATTCAAAACAAGTCGACCTCGTTTATTCAAAATTATACAGCCAGTGTATTGACCAATTATAAAAAAGGGCCAAACGTTGAAATTGGTTATAAAAAAACAAGCAACAAGTATAATAATGGCAATATAGAAACCACCTATTTTACAGACACCCCTTTTATCATTGCAGAAACTATTTTTTTAAAGCATTTCTCTTTCAAATCTGAATATAGTTTTTACAATTATCGTACAAAAAATCAATCTATAAACACGTATTCATTTTTAGATGCCAGCTTAAATTATCAGAAAAAAAATAGCCAATGGGAATATAAATTAGGCATGACAAATATCTTAAATACTTCTTCTATCAATCAAGATACTTTTAATGAAAACTATACAAGCTCATCAAAATATTTTATTCAACCACGGTTTGCAGTGTTTAGTATTACCTACAATTTATAACCTTATTAAAGAATAAAAAACCTTAAAACCTATATTATGAAAATCACTTATTTATTTTTAGCACTATGCATCTCATCAATTAGTTTTGCCCAGAAAAAGGCCACGACTAGTATTGAGAATAATAAAATCACTGCCAAATGGAAAAATATTCCAGCCAAGAAATCAACAACTAATAGTCCTGATGACGGCTATCCTAGTGTTAAAATTATTACACCTGACACTAAAATACCAACTATTGGTGAATTAAAACGTAAGACCTTAGACTTATTGAGTTCACATCCAGTTCATACTTCAAACCGAGTTACCAATTTTTCAAATTTTTCAAATACTGGAACTGAAGCATGGGATTGTGAACTGTGGCAACAATCAAAAGAAAAACCAGCATATGATGAGGTTCTTAGTTTTCACTTTTACATTGGTGAAGATTATTATACAGGAAAAGTTAGTCAAAGAATCGCTTTGGTTGGTAAAAAATTGGTTCACAAGAAAACAGGAAAAGTGATGAAGCAATAATAAAGCAGTAATTATATATTTATAAGAAACAGTAGTGTAATAAGTAAACTTACACTACTGTTTTTTACATATAACATGCTGTTTGTTATTTCAAAAATGATGTATCTTAAGGAAAAAGGTTTAGATGCAGAAACCATTGATGATGTCAAAAAAACACACAATTTTATGGGAGATTTAGATGCCTATCCTAGATTAAAATAATATATCATCTACTTCGTGAAAGAGAATTTAGAAACAAATTTTATTAATTATCTAAAGGAGAATTTTAAAAAGTATACTGGTCAATATCATTTAAATACAAAGAGAATCATCGAAGTTATTTTAAAAAGAATACTCTATTTGCAAGAGAAAAAGTTGCATTTCTTGTTGGATTAACATCACTTTCTAAAACCAAATTTGAATTTAAAGACAGTATTACAAATGGGTATATAACCTTTCAGATTTCTAAAAATGGAGGTGTAAATAGTTTACAGACTATTTTACATAAAGATGATTGGCGAACTGATATTATTGCCACAGGTAGATACCTGTAAAAAAACGCCCATAACGAACGAAATAACAATTATTTGAGACAAAAACATTGAGTAGTACTGTTTTTTCTTTAGTATTATTATAGATTTACATAAAATTGCAAAAAGCAGCTTTCCATTCTACATTATGACTTCTACTACTCTTTTTTATATTCTAATTGCAATTCTAATTATCAATTTTATCATTGACAAGATCTTAGATTCTCTAAACACAGGCCATTTTGATGATGCAATCCCACCAGAATTAGCAGATGTTTATGAGAAAGATGAATATGAGAAATCACAAGCATATAAAAAAACAAATGCGAGTTTTTCAACTATAACAGGCCTATTTTCTTTAGCACTTACACTTGCTTTTTTCTTTTTTGATGGATTTAAATGGGTGGATGAAATAGCAAGAAATTATAGCAGTAACTCTATCGTTATTACATTGATTTTCTTTGGCATTATCATGTTAGGTTCTGACCTATTAACCACTCCCTTTTCCTATTACAAAACTTTTGTGATTGAAGAAAAATTTGGGTTTAACAAAACAACTAAAAAGACCTTTGTTATTGATAAAATAAAAGGATTATTGATAACCATAGTTTTGGGAGGTGGAATTCTTGCTCTAATCGTTTGGTTTTACGAGCTTGCTGGAAATCAGTTTTGGCTCTATGCTTGGGCGCTAGTTGCAGTATTTTCTTTGTTTATGAACCTGTTTTATGCAAAACTAATTGTGCCTTTGTTTAATAAACAAAATCCGTTAGAAGAAGGCGAATTGAAATCTGCCATAGAAGCCTATGCAACAAAAGTTGGCTTTACCCTTGATAATATTTTTGTGATTGATGGGTCAAAACGCTCTACAAAAGCCAATGCCTATTTCTCTGGATTTGGTTCTCAGAAAAGAATTACATTGTATGATACGTTGATAAATGACTTAGAAACTGACGAAATTGTAGCTGTTCTAGCGCACGAAGTTGGTCATTACAAAAGAAAACACATAATTTTTAACCTAACTGCATCTATATTATTAACTGGATTTACGTTATGGCTACTGTCTTTATTTGTGAGTTTACCTATCTTTTCGGAAGCACTGGGAGTCAATATACCAAGCTTTCATATTGGCTTAATTGCCTTCGGAATCTTATATTCACCCATTTCAGAAATCACTGGATTATTGATGAATATTATTTCTAGAAAGTTTGAATATCAAGCAGATAACTTTGCAAAAGAAACGTTTGCTAGAACCCCACTAATTACATCTTTAAAAAAATTATCTAAAAATAGTTTGAGTAATCTCACTCCGCATCCTGCTTATGTTTTCATGCATTATTCACATCCAACATTATTACAAAGAGTACTCAATCTAAAAAAATAAATTCCTTTTTATCAAAATAAGAAAAAGACTTGCTTTATACAATTGATTGTTCTACATTTAAATTATGACGTATACGGCAACGATAGAAGATGAAAACAAAGAAATAGCAAAACGCTATAAAGACTTATTAAAAGGAACCTATCAAACTTTATCTACAGAAGATAAAAAGTTGATTCGAACTGCTTTTGATTTGGCTGTTGAAGCGCATTCTGAGCAACGAAGAAAAACTGGAGAACCTTATATTTTCCATCCAATTGCTGTGGCAAAAATTGTTGCTTATGAAATTGGCTTAGGCGCTGTTTCTATTGCAGCAGCTTTGTTACACGATGTTGTAGAAGACACAGAGTATACAGTTGAAGATATGGAGCGTATTTTCGGGGAAAATATTGCTCGTATTGTAAGTGGGCTGACAAAAATATCACATCTAAAAAAAGACAAAGATTTTTCTATTCAAGCCGAGAATTTTCGGAAGATGTTATTGACATTAAACGATGATGTTCGTGTCATATTGATAAAAGTAGCAGATCGTTTACACAATATGCAAACTATGGACGCAATGCCAGCTTACAAACAGGTTAAAATTGCTTCTGAAACTTTATACATCTATGCACCACTGGCGCATCGATTAGGTTTGTATAATATCAAAACTGAATTGGAAGATTTAGGATTGAAATACACAGAACCAGAAGTGTATAATGATATTTTAAGTAAGGTTACTCAAAGTAAAGAAGAGCAAAAAATATACATTGATACCTTTGCTGCTACATTAAACGAAGGTCTAAAGAAAGAAGATTTCAAGTATGATATAAAAGGACGGACAAAATCTATTTTTTCTATCCGTAGAAAAATGAGGAAACAAAATGTTTCTTATGAAGAAGTCTATGATAAATTTGCCATCAGAATTGTATTCAAACCTGTTTCTGAGGATGAAAAATTTGATGCTTGGAAAATATATTCGATCGTTACAGATTATTTCAAACCCAATCCGTCTCGATTAAGAGATTGGATTTCTCAACCTAAATCTACTGGATACGAAGCTTTACATATCACTGTAATTGGCCCTAAAAGTAAATGGGTAGAAGTGCAAATCAGATCAGAAAGAATGGATGAAATTGCCGAAAAAGGATATGCGGCACATTTTAAATACAAACAAGGTGACCTAAAAGAAAATGGCTTAGAAGACTGGTTAAACAAATTAAAAGAGACATTAGAAAATCAAAGCTTAAATGCTGTCGATTTTGTAGAAGATTTCAAACTGAACTTATATTCAAAAGAAATTTTCGTTTTTACGCCCAAAGGAGATTTAAAATCGCTCCCGAAAGGAGCTTCTGCTTTAGATTTTGCTTTTTCTGTGCATACAGACGTTGGCTTAAAATGTAGAGGCGCAAAAGTGAACGGTAAATTAGTTCCGCTAAGCCACGAATTAAAAAGTGGAGATCATGTAGAAGTGCAAACATCCTCTGTAAATAAACCAAATGTAAGATGGTTGGATTTTGTAAGAACAGCAAGAGCAAGAACAAAAATAAAAGCAGCACTTAAAGAAGAAGAAAAGAAAATTGCTGTAGAAGGAAAAGCAGTATTAACAAGAAAATTACGTCATTTAAAAATCACTCTTAATGATAAGGTTGTTAATGAAATGGCTGCTTACTTTGGTCTAAAAACAAGTTTCGATTTGTTTTATAGATTTGGTAATGGTGCGATTGACAATACGCAACTGAAAGCTTTTGTAACTCAAAAAAACAATGCCTTTATCAGTTTCTTTAAAAGAAGTCTAAAACGTTCACCTTCTTCAAAAGATTTTGTAGAGAAAGAAGAAGTTACTCATAAATACGATGCACTCGTTTTTGGTAAGGAGGATGAGAAGTTAGAATATACATTATCAAAATGCTGTAATCCTATTGCAGGCGATAGTGTATTTGGTTTTGTGACCATTAATGATGGAATAAAAGTCCATAAAAAAGACTGTCCAAATGCCATCTCTATGCAATCTAACTACGCGTATAGAGTAATGCAAGCAAAATGGATCGATTCTACAAAGCAAGAATTCAAAGCTATTTTAATGATAAGTGGAATTGATAAAAAAGGAATTGTTAACAATTTAACACGGATCATTTCCAACACAATGGATGTGTATATCAACAACATCAATATCTCTGGAGATGAAGGTGTTTTTGGCGGAAGAATCTCTATTAGTGTACAGAATAAATCACAATTATCTAAGCTAATCAATAGCATAAAAAAGGTAGATGGCGTACAAAAAGTTGAGCGTGTTAATACAATGTAAATATCATTTCAAAAAAAGACTTTTTTTATAGATAAATAACCTTAAATTTGTCGTTTCCATAAATTCAGAAAAATGGGTGTACAAGAAAATCAAGACGTTGTAAAAACTGTCTTTACTACATTTTTAGAATCTAAAAAGCATAGAAAAACTCCTGAACGATATGCCATCCTTCAAGAAATCTATGATTTAGAGGAGCATTTTGATATAGAATCTTTATATATCAACATGAAAAATAAAAATTATAGAGTAAGTAGAGCTACGCTATACAATACCATCGACTTATTATTAGATTGCGGTTTGGTACGTAAACATCAGTTTAGCGGACAAAGCATGGCACATTACGAAAAAAGTTACTTCGACAAACAACACGATCATGTTATTTTAACTGATACTGGCGAAGTAAAAGAATTTTGTGATCCACGAATCCAAATAATAAAGAAAACGATTGAAGAAGTTTTTGATATTGATATCCACAATCATTCACTCTATTTTTACGGAACAAAAAAACAAACAAAACAAGATTAACAACACACATACACACACAACTAATGGCAGTAGATTTATTACTAGGATTGCAATGGGGAGATGAAGGTAAAGGGAAGATCGTAGATGTTCTTACCTCTAATTACGACATCATTGCTAGATTTCAAGGTGGCCCAAATGCAGGACACACTTTAGAGTTTGATGGAATTAAACATGTTTTAAGAACAATTCCTTCTGGAATTTTTCATGACAAATCTATCAATGTAATCGGAAACGGAGTTGTAATTGATCCCGTAGTTTTTGTACAAGAACTTGACGGATTGGATAAATTTGATTTAGATTATAAATCGAAGTTAATCATCTCTAGAAAAGCACACGTTATTTTACCAACACACCGTTTGTTAGATGCAGCTTCTGAAGCATCTAAAGGAAAAGCGAAAATTGGCTCTACATTAAAAGGTATTGGTCCAACTTATATGGACAAAACCGGTAGAAACGGAATTAGAATTGGTGATTTAGAATTGCCAAACTGGAAAGATAAATATAGAACTCTTGCAAACAAGCATGAATCTATGATTAGCTTTTATAATGTGGATGTTCAATATGATTTACAAGAAATGGACGCTGAATTCTTTGCAGCCGTAGAACGTTTAAAAGAATTACAATTCATAGACAGTGAAGAATATTTAAACCAAGCCTTAAAAGCAGGAAAAACCATATTAGCAGAAGGAGCTCAAGGATCCTTATTAGATATAGACTTTGGAACTTATCCATTTGTAACTTCATCGAATACAACAGCTTCTGGTGCTTGTACCGGATTAGGTATTGCTCCAAATAAAATCAATGATGTATATGGAATTTTCAAAGCATACACTACTCGTGTAGGCTCTGGGCCGTTCCCAACAGAATTATTTGACGAAGTTGGATTAGAAATGGCTAAAGTTGGCCGTGAGTTTGGTGCTGTAACTGGAAGACCAAGACGTTGTGGTTGGCTAGATTTAGTGGCGCTTAAATATGCATGTCAAGTAAATGGTGTTACTCAATTAATGATGATGAAAGGTGATGTACTTTCTGGGTTTGATAGCTTAGAAGTATGTACAGCTTACAACTATAAAGGAGAAACAATTACACATTTACCTTATAATATTGAGCCAGAAAACATCAGCCCAATCTATACAAAATTTGCATGTTGGAAAGAAGACTTAACTCAAATGACTGATGAAAGTCAGTTTCCACAAGAGTTGAACGAATACATCGCATTCTTAGAAAAAGAATTAGAGATTCCAATTAAAGTAGTTTCTGTTGGACCAGATAGAAAACAAACTATACACAGATAAAATTCTGTTTAATTTATAATAAAAAAACCTTTTAGAAATTCTAAAAGGTTTTTTTTTGTGTATTATTTAAGGTTTTCTATTTCTATACCTAAGTATTGAAGTTGTTGTTCTCCTTTTTGTAAGGCATCTAAAATAGCTTGTTTACTAGCTATAAAACACTCTTTTTCTTCAGAAAACAGTGCATTGTAATAGTGAACACCTTCTTCAAGATTTCTTTTAAACTTTGTTAAATAGCGTTGTTGCTTTTTATCATAAGAAACTTTTACTTCGGCCAATTTATTTTGTAGATAATCGATATAGATTTCCAATTCTTTTACAAACATATTAGGTCTATCAAAACGTGTAATCATATTTTCTCTTCCATAAATATGATCCGTAATATTTTTTAAACTCATCACTTTACTATAATACGCCATATTAGGTCCTGGACAAACAGAAACTCCTGCTCCTGTTTTTTTCGTGTCAGCATTATTTAACAGTAAAGTTGAAGTTCCCAAACCAACGCAAATACACGATTTATCGGTAATCTGATTGTATTTCTGAGTCTTCTCTTTCTGTGAGATTTCTAGAGTTTCTAATTCTTTAATTTTTAAATATTGATACTCTCTAGAGGCTGTACACAAACCTGTTTCTTTGAATTCTTTATTTAATGAGATGTATTTACTTGGACATGAACTTCCTGGTCTCCCTTTGTCAATTAGCACCTGCTTTTCTATATCTTTTGTGTTTCCTTTTAAGGTATTAAAAGGTACACCTAAAGGCGAAATATTACTTAAGTATAGATCCTCTTCTCTTGCGTCTGCTAATTTTTTCAAGGTCTTTTCATCAACACTTGTAGCTTCTGGCACCAATAAAAAAGGACTTCCCCAACCTACAGAATCAATATTATACTCGTCCATTAAGAAAGCCTGCTCTTCATCTGTTCCAACTCCACCTTGTGTGGTAATTTTTAAATTCAAATCCTGTTCTGGAACAATTCTATTTTCAGTTTCAAGTGAAGCAAACAATAATTTCTGAATATCATTTTTTAAATCTGCTCTTTTTTCTTTGAATTCATTTAAAACAGGTCCTAATAGAAAACCATCAGTGGCAAAGGCATGCCCTCCACAATTTAAGCCTGACTCTATTCTGTATTCAGAAACCCACAAGCCTTTTTTAGCCAAAAATTTCCCTTGAATAAAAGCAGATCTATAATCACTAACTTTCAAAATGATTTTCTTTTTAATACTTCCATTTTTATTTGGGAAGAAATCATCGAATTGACCGATATAAGAATACAGTCTAGGATTCATTCCTGCAGAAAGAATTAAAGAAGAACTCAATGTACTTTTAGCATAACCTCTTAAGGCCGCGTGTGCATCATTATATTCAATTGGCAACTGTTCTTTTTTGATATAATTATCCTTGTCAATTTTAGTCATGATATTTACATCAATACTACCTATTGTCAAATTATTATGAGCCCATTTTTTTAGCTTTAAAAAATCAATTCCTTGATGAGTTAATTTTGTAAATTCCTTTTTTATTGAAGAGTATTCCGGCAGCATGTGTATATACTCCTTTAGCTCATCACTTTTTTCTGCAGTTACATTTTTTAATGCTTCAAATTTCTTTTCAACTTGCTCATGAATTAAATTTAAATAAGAAGTAATTCTCTTGGCTCTAAAATCATCTATCTTATCTGTAATTTCTTTATAAGGAACTTCAAATTTATCACTGTATATTTTTCGTAATTTTTCGAGTAAAATATCATCTACTAAAGAAATTACAGAATCCATACCGTATTGTGCCACCTTTAAAGGAGAGTCTATGGTAAAACCAATTCCCATTACAGGAATATGGAATGCATGTGCGTTTTTCATTGTGTTATTACGTATTTACTATTTTTAATCGGGCAATGTATTCATATAATCGTATTAAAAACATGACTATTATCACCTTATCTAGTGGCAGACGAAAACAATGTTGGCTTAAATGTAAACATCATCCAAGCCCAAGAATTATTTTCGTTTTTATCTCCGCCTATTAAAAATTCCATTGAATTCGTAGCAAACATTTTTGAATATCCTGCATTAAAATTGATGTTTTTAGAAATCTTATATCCAATAGTGAAATCTATTTCTGTTCCTAAACTATCATCCATTTTTGTATCTCCATTATAGATATTTGCAGAAGAAGAAAAGAGATGCGGAACTAACTTTGCACTAAACTTATCTTTCTTGTACGTAATTGATGCATAGACATCGATAAGACCAACATTACCTAAATGATTCCCAACATAGAAGTAATCCATCCAGCCATTAAATTTATGGTTGGTACCAAATATTGGGTTGAATGATTTTATTTTTGAACTCGCATCATTGGTATCTTTTCCTGATAAATATTCACCTCCTAATCCTAAAGAAAATAGATCAGATGCCTTGTATTTTGCGTTCCCACCAAAGTACGTTGCAGAAATTGAATTGGCTTGTAATTTTCCACTCTGGAAATATGTAGAAGCATCGAAATTAAAATTACCTTTCTTAAAAGTTGCTCTACCTCCTATTGTTTGTGAATAATTTACTTTTTGCTCTGTAGAAGTTTCTAAAAATTCAACTCCAGTATTTAACACCAATAAACTCAATCCTACATCTTTTAATTGTGTGTGATACCAAGCATATTGAAATGTTTTATAACCAGCAGCATTTGAGTATAAAACATCTGCTCCAGATTGGCTGTCACTGTTTAAAGCAAAACCTAAATCTAACTTACTATGTTTCTTAAAGCTAATTTTAGCTAAAACAGCATCATGACTTCTTGCTTGTTGTGCCCAACCAACATTACCAAAAATTCTACTATCATCATATACAATTTCTTGACGACCAAATTTTAAAGAAAATTGATCCGAAACAAGATATTGCGCCCAAGCTTCATGCAAAGAATTTGCTTTGTCATTTGCTGACAATGTACTTACATCTCCCCAAACTCTAACATTTTGAAAGGAAACACCCATTTTTAAATTATCCTGTGTAAAAACGAGGCTTAATCTAGTTCTTTGAGAAATAAAATTTGATCCTTTTTGATTGGTATTAAATAAGGTTTTATAGCCGTGCTTATTTTCGAAACGCGGTCTAACCTCAGCAGATACGCCTATTTGTTGTGCCGTTAATACTATTGTAAAGAGTCCGCATACTACTATTGAAAAAAATGTTTTTTTCATGATTTCATGTTTAGAATAACACAAAAGTACACCCTATAAAACACTTAAAAACTGACATTTATCAAGTTTAGTGAGCAATATTTAAAGTATTACAATTATTGATACTATGAAGATTATAAGAAATGTTATGGTAACAGTTTTCCAAAAAACATGTGCTTTTTTTAACTCCATAAAATAATACGCTACCCCGATAAACTTTAAAGCTGCAAGCAACAATATCAATTCAACTAAACAATCTAGTTTTAAAAAATAACTAGAAATTAATCCCGATAAAATCGTCAATAAAATTAATACCGCCCAAGTGAGTACAATACTTTTTTTCATGTCAAAAAATTAAATAGATTACAGGAAAAAGGAGTAGCCATATTAAGTCGCACATATGCCAAAAAGTAGCACTGGCTTCAAAATCTTCAATATTAAAATCATCTCTCTGCTTTTTCAACCCAAAATAAACAGAGAGTAAAATAACCAATCCTACAAGCACATGTATTACATGAAATAAAGTGAGCATCCAATAATAGGTGAAAAACGTGTTATAGTCTATTCCGTAACCAGCGTCAATCTTAGTGTAATATTCTATTGATTTTAATATCAAAAACAGCACCCCAAATAGCATTGTTAGTTTTAAATACAGTGCTGATTTTTCTATTTTTTTCTGTTTAATAAAGTGTACAGAAACTGCCATAAAAAGTCCACTTGTCAACAAAAACAATGTATTAATTGCTCCAAATGAAGTATTTAACAATAACCTGGAAGAATGAAATAGTTCTGGTTCTTGTTTCCCTTCATAGACCATTGCGATTAGTATGAATCCAAAAGTAAAGAGTTCTAGAAAAATAATGATCCATATTAATATTCCGCCTGGTGGATAATAGATATTCTTACTATTAATTACTTCTTTTTCCATCTTAATTTTGTTGTCTAATCTTTTCGTAGAGAACTACTAATCCTTTTAGCATTTCTAAAGGGGTAGTCAATATTTGGTAGTGATTTTGTCCAAACATTTGCGGTAAATAATATTTAGCTTGCGCTTCTATTGCCAATGCATAAGAATTTATGTTGCGCTCATTTAATTCACGCAATGCCTGCTTGACATCGTTAATTCCGTAGTTTCCTTCATATTTATCATAGTCATTTGGCTTCCCATCAGAAATTAGAATCACCCATTTATTTTTGGTGCTTCTTTGATCTAATGAAGCTCCTGAATGTCTTAATGCAGAACCGATTCTCGTATAGCCGCTTGGCTCTACGGCTCCAATTTTGAATTTTGCTCTGTTCCAGTCGTCATCAAAATCTTTTACCGTAATATAGCTTGAATGGTTTCTTGTTTTTGAGTAAAAGCAGTTGATAGAAAAATCAATATTGTATTCATTTAAAATCTCTCCAAATAAAATAGAAACTTGTTTTTCGACATCAATAACTCGATTGCCGTTTGCATAACCATCACTAGATAAACTAATATCTAATAACAATAAAATTGAAATGTCTTTTTCCTTTTTTCGTTTCGATAAATAAATCTTTTCTGATGGCGTTTGCTGTGATTTAATAGCTACAAATAAATCTGTCAATGCATCTAAATCAAACTCTTCACCTTGTCGTTGCCTTTTTTGCTGCTGATATTTATTGTTCACAGTACTCAACATTTTACGCAAGCCCATTAATGTAGATGTGTTATCGGCTATGGCTTTTTTGTAGTAGTTTGTATCTGTTTTTACAATGGTTTTTGGGTATACTTTACAAAAATTTTCTTTGTAACGTTTCTTTGAAACATCCCATTCATCATATTTTAAATGATATCCTTTTTCATCCACCTCAGCACTTTCAGAAATGGTTGTGTTTTCTATGAAATCTGCCTGATATACAGAGTGAGCAGTATCGTCAACTCTAACCGTATATTTCATATTTAAATCTTCTAAGGCATTTGAATGATCATCCAATTCATCTTCTCCATCAAAATCTTTAAAATTCCCACCAAACTCGTCAGCCGTTTCTACTTTTTCAAATTGATGTTGCAAAACAGCATCATCTTGCTGTTTTTGATCAATTTGTACAGATATTATTTCTTCAACGGCATTCGATTTTATAATTGTTTTAGGCCTTTCTTCTTGCGCTTTCTTGACTTTATCTGTAAAGTTTTTAAGCTTATCTATCTCTTCTTCTTTAGGATTATTTCGCATCCATTTACCATATATAAATGAAGTATCTTTTTGATTTCCATCAGAAGAATTTGATTCGAAATATGCTATAAATTTATGGTGGTACTTTTCTGTTATCGGAAATTGAATATACAACTCTGATAAAATAGCTGCAGAACATTCATTTGCTTTTTGCTGAGAGTCTATCAATTCATGTTCAACAATATCACTCCAATTAAAATTTTTGTTTTTCTGAATGGAGATATACAAAACCCTAAATAAATAAAAAGAGATATTTTCTTCAACAGTTTCAAAGAAATCTACCTGTTTTGGTAAAAAAAAGTTATTATTTTTATAACCACCTTCTCTTTCTGCTTCGTATATCTCAATAGCATTCCCAGTAATTGCTCTTGCAAACAGCGTTAACCGTGGCTTTAATTCCTCTAATTTTGCTGTATGTAAAACCGTTCTCTCTTTTGCTTTTTTACGACGCTTAAAGTAATTGGCAAACTTGGTAAAGATGAATTCATCTGGTTCAAATTCAAACATGCTTATATCATTAAGTCACATAAATCTTTCAGCGCTTCAATCACCTCTAAATCATCTGTAAGGGGTTCTACAATTGCTACATGAACAGACAAGCGTTTAGGCAAACCAGATTGAATTAACTTGGCAGCATCTACCAATAAACGAGTAGAAACGGTTTCTGTTAGTCCTAGTTCTGTTAGGTTTCTTATTTTATTAGCAATATTAACAAGCTTTTTAGCATCGTCATTTGAAAGTTTAGATTCATTTACTAAAATCTCTGCTTCAGATTTAGCTTCTGGATACGCAAATGATACAGCTACAAAACGTTGCCTTGTTGATGGTTTTAACTCTTTAAATCCTTTTTGATACCCAGGATTGAAAGAAGCAACCAACATAAAATCTGGATGCGCTTTTACCGTATCTCCCAATTTATCAATAAACAAAACACGCCTATGATCTGTTAATGAATGAATGGCAACAATTACATCTGGTCTTGCTTCGGCAATTTCATCCAAATATAAAATCGCTCCTGTTTTTACAGCGGTTGTTAATGGCCCATCTAACCAAATAGTTTCTGCTCCTTTTATAATATATCTACCAATTAAGTCTGTAGATGATGTTTCTTCATGACAAGAAACGGTAATTAATTCTTTTCCTAATTTATGAGCCATAAACTCAATAAATCTAGATTTACCCGTTCCTGTTGGGCCTTTTAAAAGAAAAGGAAGCTTTTGTTTATATGAGTGTTCAAAAACTTCTATCTCTTTGGCAACCGGCTTGTAATAAGGAATGGTTTTAATTCCATTAAGTGTTGTTGTATCTTCCATATCCTCTTATTTTGTTACTGTTTCAATAATTTTTGAAATTGTTTCTTTATTATCTACACCTAATCCTTCTTGTTGATGTACCAATTCTCCATGGGGGTCAAAAACACTAATAATGTTAGAGTGAGAGAAATCTAAAGGTGTAATTTGCTTGTACTTTACAGCCAACACATTGGCAAATTCACGTACACTACTTTCTGTTCCTTGTAAAAATGTCCATTGTTCTCCATCCATATAATTTTCAATAGCAAATTCTTTCAACCTTTTTGGAGTATCTGTTTTGGGATCAATACTAATTAAGATGTAATCAACATCCATTTTATATTGTTTTGGCAGTTTAGATTCAATACTCCTCATGTCTGCTGCCAATCTCGGACACGCAGCTTTACAAGTAGTGTACAACATCACCATAACTAAGGTTTTTCCTTTCAAGTCTTTTAATTCAATTATTTTTGCTTCTTCAGTATTCCATTTAGAAGTTAAATTAAAAATGGAGCTGTCAGATATTTCATCTGCCAACACTTTGTTAGATTTTCCTACAGGTTTTAAATCCATTTTACAAATAGGGCAACCAACATTAGAAACATAGGTTTTATCAGCCTCACATTTCATTGGGCATTGGTATGCCAATTTTTCTCCTTCTTTTAGTGAATTCTCTTTACAAGAGCTTAATAACGTTATCGTAAAGAGTAGGATTAAACTATAAATTATTGATTTTTTCATTTTTGGTTGATTTATCTTTTACACATCTAAAACCTAAGTTTTTCATGGTGTATTTCGCTTTTAAACTACCTCTAATTGCATAACGCATAAAAGCAGCATAATTCATTAAATCGGTGGCACCAACTGCGGCACTTCCACAAAATAAATTACTATCAGTATCTACATCTTTTCTAGATTCTCCCGAGACCAAAACTGAATTAAAATCTGAAGTCCATTCCCAAACTAAACCATGCAGGTCATAAACTCTCCAGTAGTTTTTAAATGTAGAACCGATTGTTTGATTGTAGGTTTTTGGTTTTTCATACCAACCTAAAATATATGCGTTGTAGGTATCTTGTCTTCTGGCATCTGGCATTGTTTCATTTGCCATCGCCACATATTCCCATTCATCAACAGATGGTAAACGCTTTCCTTTAGATTCACAATATCCTTTTGCAGCAAACCATGATACGTTTGTTGCTGGGGAGTTTAATTTTTGATTCACTCCTAGTATAGTGTCATTTTGCCATTGATATAAATAACTAGCATCTACAAAAAGCTTTATAGCTCTTGATTTTTTCCATCTTGGATTTTCCTTTACAAAAGCAATAAATTCTTGATTTGTTACTGGATACACATCCATTTGAAAGTCCTTAATGGTTACTTTCATTGAGTCTCTTCCATACAAAGGAATATATTCTCCCCCTTTAATTGAAACCATTTTAGATTGACAATTTGCGGAAATTGTATGCAGGAGGATTGTACAAAACATCAATCTTAAAATGGTTTTCATTTGTTGTCTGAATTTACTTGTTATTAATGACCGCTTTTAACTTCTCTTACTGTATTAACAGATACATTGGCTTTATTATTCCCCCAAGAATTGAACACATATGTCATCACATCAGCGACTTCATCATCGGTAAGAGTTTGTTTGGTCATTACGCTATTGTATTTCTTTCCATTCACAGTAATTTCACCTGTTTTACCGTTTAATACAATACCAATTGCTCTTTTTACATCAGCATTTAAATAATCTGATTTTGCTAAAGGAGGAAATGCATTGGCAATTCCTTCTCCCTTTGCCTGGTGACAAGCGAAGCATGTTTTGGTATAAATTTGTTTTCCAGAGGCAATCTTTTCAGCCAACGTCTTATTTG
>MAAC01012100.1_pt1 | contig 40066 bp, 37 predicted proteins | sample 1115981 | NCBI WGS metagenome assembly MAAC01 (sample SAMN04961126, study PRJNA320927) | seawater metagenome | isolation source: sample BD02T64 sea water enriched with oil for 64 days | place: USA:Gulf of Mexico | collected 2013-07-27 | reverse complement strand
AGTGACAGAATTAAAATAGCCTTGCAATATGCTATGCCGAAACATGCGCTATCTCGACTAGTCGGTAAGCTTGCCGCCGCTAAAATGGGTTGGCTAACCACTAAATTGATTGATATTTTTATCAAAGCTTACAACATTAATATGAATGAAGCTAAATTGAAAAAAGTCAGTGATTTTGACACCTTCAATGACTTTTTCACTCGTGAGTTAGAAGATGGTGCTCGCACCATCGACTCCGATGCTAGCACCTTATGCTATCCCGTAGATGGTGCTATTTCTCAACAAGGTGATATTGTTGAAGGTAAATTAATTCAAGCAAAAGGTTTTGATTATAGCCTTACTTCTTTATTAGGTGGTGATGCCAGAACGGCAGCGCCATTTCAACAAGGTAAGTTTTCTTGTATTTATCTCGCTCCCAAAGACTACCACAGAATCCATATACCCATGGCAGCAACCCTACGTGAAATGATTTACGTGCCGGGGGAATTATTTTCAGTAAACCCATTAACCGCAAATAATGTACCCGACCTGTTTGCCCGCAATGAACGTGTTGTCACCATTTTTGATACCGAGCATGGTGCACTTGCCATGGTATTAGTTGGCGCGACCATAGTAGCCAGCATAGAAACAACATGGGCAGGTACTATTACTCCACCTGCAGGTAAAGATATTTTTAGATGGCAATATCCAGCAAAAGGTGTGGATGCCATCACGTTCAATAAAGGTGATGAAATGGGGCGTTTTAAATTAGGTTCAACCGTTGTTAGCGCTTTTGCTCCCAACATGGTCGATTTCGCCCCTGATGCAGGCCCTGAAACAGTTACACGTTTGGGTGAGCTCTATGCAACACTAGTAGCTGAGGCTGCTGCTGAACACACAGAGTAAATAAAAACTTGCTCATTAAATCTACAACGTATAGGATAAATATCCACTTGTTACGATTAAGTTCGTAACTAATACCATAATATTGACAATAATATTTAGCAGACAACAGCATTCATAGATGGGTGCAACAGTCTGAGTAGTCCACGATAGGAAAAAGACATGGCGCGTGATAAATCAGCAGTAAAGCCAACAGAAGCAGAGTTAACCTTACTTAATATCCTTTGGCAAATGGGTCCTGCAACCGTAAGACAAATACATGAAGTAGTTAGTACAACGCAAAAAACGGGTTATACCACCGTATTAAAAATACTACAAATTATGCATGAAAAAGCACTGGTTATTCGTGATGAAACTAACCGAGCACATGTCTATGCCGCAGCAAATAGTGAAATGCATACTCAATCATCACTAATAAAAGACTTGATCAGTAAAGCCTTTGGTGGCTCAACCTCAAAATTAGTGATGCGTGCAATTGATGAATCAACTTCTGCAGAAGAAATAAATGACATTCGACAATTGCTTAATTCTTTAGAAAAATAAACCCTGATAAAATAAACCTAATATTTGATGATGCTAGAACATTTATTTAACAGTTCTTTTTTGTACAGCTTAGCGCTGACCTTATTGCACTTTGTGTGGCAAGGCCTGCTAGTGGCAACCGTATTAAAATCAGCATTACTCATTGTCAGTAATAAAAACCCTCAGCTTCGTTACTTGCTATCAGCTTTAGCGATGTTAGCAAATTTATTATTGCCGCTCATAACATTTAGTCTTATTTATCGTAGCGAATTAGCTTTGACTAGTGCTAGTGCATTGTCATTCACGAATTTTATACATGAATCTAAACAAGCTAACCCTTTCTTTAATTATCAAGAATTAAGTGAGCTACTACCCGCAATTTTACCTTATATGGCCCTGCTATGGCTTGCCACCGTTATCTTATTGGCCAGCAAGTTATTACTAGAAATATACAATGTAAATAAGTTACCTCAGCACGGTAGTGTTGAACCCTCAACACAGTTATTAACGCGTTTCAACGAATTAGCTAAGCAAATAAACTTAACGATTACCCCTAAACTGTTAATTTCACTAAAAGTTGATGTACCTATGGCAATAGGTTGGCTTAAGCCCGTGGTATTAATACCTGCCACCATGGTTAGCGGTTTAAACTCAGCACAGCTCGAAATGTTAATATTACATGAGCTGGCTCATATTCGTCGTCATGATTATTTAGTTAACTTTCTGCAAACTTTTGTTGAAATACTGTTGTTCTTCCATCCTGCGGTACACTGGGTGTCAAAACAGATGCGTAATGAGCGAGAATATTGCAGCGACGACATTGCTGTACAGCATTGCGGTGATGCCGTAGCTTACGCTCATACACTCGCCGATACAGCATCTTTGTGTACCAAAGCCCATCACCACACTATACCGAGCATGGCGATGGCAGCATCAGGCGGCGATTTAAAACAGCGAGTCATTCGTTTGGTCGATCATCACTGCGCTCCTCAAAATAACATTAGCAAATGGCTTGCCAGTGCCACTATAATTTTTTCAATTTTACTGTTATCAAGCAAACAGCTACTTACTATGCCTTTATTAGATCTTTGGCATAGTGATACACTGTTTAGAGCCAATAATGACTCAATTGCTGACGCTAACCAAACAAATAACTTACTGTCTGATAACGAGCAGCGTAATAGCAATAAACCACCGGCAAGCTCTATCGCTAAGCAGCTATTAACACCAACAACTATAAAAAGTAATCAAGCCCGCACGCAATATCAAGCAACTGAAAACTCAGCACCTAGGGTAACTAATGAATTAGATAAACAGTCCGCTGAACACAACAACCTAAGTGCACAAACCTTTGCAGTGAACGACACCGATAAGTTCTCGACGCAGTTAAATAACTCAATAGCCGAGCACAAAGCAGCTAGCGCTTTTAATGAAACAGAGGCAAGTAGATCTAGCTCTATGGTTGAACAAGCTTTTGAAAAAACAGATTCACACAAGCAATATTCGGTGATTAGCAATCCATACGCACAAGAACTTGCGCAACTAGCCGCCTCTGACTCGAGTACCAGTAAAAGTTCCCCCCTCACTATTAGCAAACAAGAAAGCAATGCTGTAACAGTTGTAAAAAAAGATCTAGGTAGTACCGTAGCGCAAAAGCAGTCTTTGCATACAAAACATTTTTCTCAAACGGTAAAGCCCTCACAACATAAAAATCTATTTATAAGAGAGCAAGATGAATCGGCTAGCTCAACAAAAGGCAGTAAACAAAAGCTTTTACAAACATTGGCACAAGAAACAACTCCTATTTGGCATAACGCTAAACAATTAACCTCAGTTAGCCCTATTTACCCAAGTGTCGCTAAACGTAAAGGTATAGAAATAGAAATAAAAGTAAACTTCACAATAGATATTAACGGTCAAATAAAAGACATTCAGTTTGCTCATCAAAATAAAATAAATTATTTTAAAAGCGCCATTCGCTCAGCAATAAAACAATGGCGATTTTCACCAGCAAAAGTTGATGGAGAACCCGTAGAAAGCCAAATGTCTAAGGTGTTTGCTTTTAGCCTACAAAGCTAACTTTTATTACGTTTTTCTTTGCGCTTTGCCATTATTTCTGACCATTCATTTTTTTGCTCAGTGGTTAAGATATTAAAAATAGCATGCTTTGTTTTTGCCTTTGCTAGCCCTGCTTGTGCAAAGCTAGGTTGATAAGCCCCTTGTAGCGCAATAAACGCTTGTTCATCAAAGATTTCTGCTTGAACGAGTGCTTTCACCTCTGTTCTAAATTGCTGCATTGAATCACGTAGGTCTCCATATTGCGCCTTTGCTTCTATTCTAATCTCTTTGATTTGTACTTGCTGATCCTCCGACAACGCCAGTGCCTTAATCATCCGCTTCATTCTATGCTCGCTGCCTCTTTGATGATGTCTAGGTGAATCAAAGGCAATATCGTAACCCAAGGCATTAACACTAGAAATGCCTGAAAAAACCATAACGCTACACAGTGTGGTTACAGAAGCTATAGCTTTCATTGATTTAGTAATATTCATAATAAACTCCAAAATTTAAGTACATTGATTAATTAATTTCACCAAACTCAGTATAAATAATGCAGTGCAAAGAAACGCAAAGCCAATGTAAAGATTGCGTAAAGGTGACAAGTGAGAAACATAAGCTGATAATGAATAAGGTAGAATAATAGCCATGGAATAATTTAATTAAGCAACAAGGTAAGAACTTCTCTTGAATAAAAAGCATATATTACTTATTGATGATGACCATGAGTTAGCTGAGCTATTAGTAGATTACCTTGCCCAACAAGACTTTATTGTACACTGCTGCTTTGATGGTCAATCGGGACTTGAACAAGCCTATAACAACAAGTATGACCTAATTTTACTTGACGTAATGATGCCAAAACTTAACGGTTTTGAAGTACTCAAAGCACTAGGGCCTGAACACAAAACCCCCATATTAATGCTCACCGCGAAAGGCGACAACAATGATAAAGTACTAGGATTAGAATTAGGTGCAGACGATTACCTTGCTAAACCGTTTCATCACCAAGAATTATTAGCGCGCATTAAGGCAATTTTGCGTCGTATCACGCTCGTTAATCAGCAAAACCAGCAAGCATTACAGCAGCAACACTCTATACTACTTGTAAATAATATTGAGCTAAATCATGGCACTAGAACCGTTTTTTGTCATCAAAATGCGATCGAGTTGACTGGGGCAGAATATCAAATATTAACCTTGTTGATGGAGCAACAGGGAAAAATAATCTCCAAAGATACCATTTCAGAGCAGGTTTTAGGCCGAAAGCTTAGCCCCTTTGATCGCAGTATTGATGTTCACATTGGTAACGTTCGTCGAAAATTTTCCCCTTTTTGCGTTGATGAAAAAATCAAGACAGTACGTGGCGCTGGCTACTTATTTTTAACGGGTATAGAAGCATGAATGTAGCCAGTCGAATTAAAGCGTTTTTTGCTTCTTTCACCATAAAACTCTTTATTTGGTTTTGGCTCATTGCCATTGTTTCTGTGGTGAGTACCCGCTTTATTTCTCAACAGCTATCAAACGAAGGCTTTAGCAACATAGTCAGCCAAGCACCTGAGCACGATGAATTACGTCAGTTACACAACGTCGCTCGACGCATCGAACGCAGTGGTATAACAAGCATCGCTGAATTGCAAAACATAAGGCATAAAAGGTTTACGCAAGTACCCGTTAATATTTGGTTTAAAAGTATTAATCCCCCTGTGCAGATTACCAGCTTGTTTCCATTGTCTTTAAAACATCAACAGGCACTAACCACCTACCTTAGTCAACAAACATTTACACAACCAAAAACCAATATTTTTTCACATACGCGATTAATTGGCCCGGTGATCATAAAAATAAACGCACAACCCTACCAGCTCTTTATTTCTAAAAAACAGCATCAGCGCAATATTGGCCAAATGGTGCTCGCACTCCCTTATTGGGTTCGCTTCACCATACCAACTCTTGTTAGCTTGATATTTTGTTTACTGCTTGCCCATTCTTTTAGTAAGCCTGTTAGGCTTATCAAAACAGCAGCAGCTAAATTAGGGCAAGGAGATTTTTCCACACGAGTTTCACTTAATAGCCAGCGTAACAATGAATTAGGACAGCTTGCGCAAAGTTTTAATCAAATGGCAGAGCAATTACAACAGCATCAAAGTGCGCAACAGCGCTTGCTTGGTGATGTGTCTCACGAATTACGCTCACCCATGACCAGATTACAAATGGCACTTGGCTTAGCACAGCAAGAAGCCACAACGCCCCAAGCACGAGAGCAATACCTACAACGCTGCCAAATTGAAATTGATCGCCTAGACCAAATGGTCGCTGATGTTCTGTCACTATCCCGCTTAGAAAACACACTGCAAACCGCTAATTTCCAGCCAGTGAACCTCTCCTGGTTAGTACAAAACATCGTTAATGATGAACAATTTATTGCCGATGAAAAATCTATCAAAATTAATAGTAATATTGCCGAAAACATTAGCCTAGTCGCGGATCAAAACTTACTGGTTAGCGCCATCACGAATGTGCTCAATAATGCTGTTAAATATAGCCCTGAACAAAGCACCATTGAGGTTGATTTATTCATCAGCAAAAATGAAGTTGCATTAGCCATTACCGATAGCGGCAATGGTGTACCTGAGCAAGCATTAGCACAACTATTTACCCCTTTTTACCGAGTAAATCTTGCTAGAGATCGCCATACCGGCGGTACAGGCTTAGGCCTTGCAATAGCCAAGCAAGCCATTCTCGCCCATAATGGCAAAATTTTCGCCAATAACAATTCAACTCAAGGATTATCTGTTATCATTCAGCTCCCTAATTTATAAAAATTTAAGATTTATAGAGAGATATTCACGGATATGAACACTTCTTCTTTTACGAAAAAATCATCTTTTTTATCTAATAAATGGCTAAGAATAACTTTTGCTACTTTTATTGGCCTTTATTTAATTATATGGGCCATTTCATCTCCGCTCAGCAAGCACTTTATTGCGCCAATATTACTTAAGCAAAAACTAAGCCTTTCAGCTGAGACGAGTATTCGTTATAACCCATTCCTCAGTCAGTTAACGGTGAGTGATTTAATCTTATATAAAACGCAAAAAAATAAGCCAGAAACCGTATTGTCGATAAATGAATTAACCATTCGTTTAACCTTATTCCGTTTGCTGTTTGATGAAATTGTGGTGAGTAAGTTTGAGCTTAATGATGCCTATCTCAACGTTAAAAAAACACCAACACAACTCATTATTGCTGGCGTTGATGTTAATAAAGAAAAAACTGAGAGCACTCCAACAGATGCGCCTGAAACTGAAACAAAACCATTTCCGTATCAGCTCATACTTCCTGAATTAGCATTGAATCACGTTAACATTGATATTAATAACAACGAGAAGCCACACCAAATCAACATCAAAGCTTTATTAATTAGCCAATTAAAAGCTGACCTACAATCGCAACAGGCAACACTGTCACTACAAAGTGTTATTGATAAAACCGCCGTTGAATTAAGCGCAGATGCTAGCTTTGAACAGGGGCAAGGTGACATCAATAGCCAGTTATCAATAACTAACTACCCCCTTAACAAGTTACAACCTTATGTTGAGCAACTATCAGTGCTTGGTGGCTCACTTTCGTTGACGAGTAAACAACAAATAACGATAGCGCCTGAACAAGTAAAATTACACATCAGCCAAGCTAAACTCAGTAATAATGATCTTGTAGTTGGTTATCAACAGCAGTTTTTCAACCTAGAAAAACTAGCAAATACTATCAATGATTTAAAACTTACCCTTAAGCAAGGAGCAATAACTGAGCTTAGTGGTATTAGTGAATTAACACTTAATAATGCTGATTTATATTATGAAAAACCAAGCCATAAATTAGCTTACTTTCAACAACTCGCGTTAAATGACATTAGCTTTCATTTTGACAATGCCCCTAAAATAAAAATCGCCAGTCTCGTTATCGATAATATTTTTGGCTCAAAAAATGAAGATACAGAGTTGCCACCTTTAGTGACATTAAAACAATTTTTAATTAGCGATATTTTAGTCAGTGAAAAACAACTTTCTATTGATAAAATCACCCTAGATAGCTTACAGGGCGAAGCGATCATAAATAAAGAAAAAGTGTTAGCTAATTTAGTATCTTTGCCCGCAACAGCAGCCGAAAGAGAAGATAGAAAGGAAAAAGTTGCAGAAGTTACCGCAGAAATAAAGAAAAAGATAAATGAAGAGATAAGCCCTCAACAAGCCGATTTTATCATCGCCTTAAATGAATTTTCATTAACCAACGATAATCAAATATCAATATTGAACAACAGTGTTGAACCTATTAAACATCGAAAATTATTTATCGATACTCTACATTTAGGGGCAATAAGTAATGCAACCGATAAACAAGAGCAACAAACACCGTTTGAGTTAATAGGCCGCAGTAATAAATATGCACATTTTAACTTTAAAGGCTATACGCAACCTTTTGCTAAACAACCGACACATCATTTACAAGGTTTTCTAAAAGAGTTGTCTTTACCCGCCATTTCTCGTTATATGAAACAAGCCGTGCAAATGGAATTAAAAAGTGGCCAGCTTAATACTGATATCGATGTCACATTAACGGGCGACGAACTTGATGGTAACGTAATTTTATTATTACGAGGATTAGAAACCGCCATAGCGGATAGTGACGAAGCGGGTGCTTTAATTGATCAAGGCGCCTTACCTTTTAACATTGCCATAGGCATGCTTAAAGATAGTAAGGGCGATGTTGAGCTTGACGTGCCCTTGTCTGGCTCAACCTCAGATCCCGGTTTTGGTATGAGCAGTATAGTGAGCTTAATCACCCAGAAAGCTATTTGGATGGCAACGCAAGACTATTTAATGACCACCTTTGTGCCTTACGCCAATATTGTTTCTGTCGCCATGACAGTGGGTGAGTTTGCCTTAAAACTCCGCTTTGATGATTTGATGTATCAAGCCAAGCAAATAGCGCCAAATGAAGCACAACAAGCCTATTTACAGGCCTTTATTGCCTTAATGCAAGACAAAGATGACACCCGGGTAAATCTTTGCGCCATCAGTACGCCTACCGATATTGATTTAGCCTCGGGCAGCCAAGTGACGGATAAAAAACAAATTCGTCAACTTAAAGATATTGCCGAACAACGAGAGGCCGCATTGAAAGATTATCTGATCAAGCAAGGTAATATTTCTTCATCAAGGTTATTATTATGCGCGCCTAAAATAGATAGCAGCAAGGGTGCGCAGCCGAGAATGGAGCTGTCAGTTTAAAAATGCCTTCAGCTAAATGCCAATATTAACAATAGGGAAGACACAGTGAAGCCCATGGATCAACAAGACAATTTTGTATACCTTACTTTTGCACTAGTACTCTTGTTATTAGGTACTGCTTTAGCTCAACAGTTTTTTGGCGACTCTGCACAGCGGTTGATGCAATCAACAACCGTAATTACCTTAATTGTTGCTGTTTGGGGAGTGGAATCTAAAAATTTTCTGTTACGAAAAACATTTATATTTCCGATGGCGATATTGCTTGTGTCTATAACCTCTAACTGGCTTGATAACGCAGGTTTCGATCACTTTTATTTGCTGCTGTTACTAAGTTTTTTTATTTTTACTGCCTTTAAAACCGCCAAACAAGTTTTATTCACTGGCAAAATAGATAGCAACAAAATACTCGGGGCTATCTGTTTATATTTATTAATGGGGCTAATTTGGGCAATACTATACACTCTGCTACAACTTGACTTCCCTGACTCTTTTCAAGTAATGCAAAAAAATAATCAATGGTTTATGCTGTTCCCCGACTTTGTCTATTTTTCCTTTGTCACCATCACCACACTAGGGTTTGGCGATATTTCACCAAACCTGCCAGTAGCTAGATTTTTAGTCTATTTAGAGGCCATTGTTGGACAATTTTATTTAGCCATTTTGGTGGCTAGCCTTATCGGCTCTAGAATGTCGACTATTGCCAACAAACACCAATGACTAAAACATCATACAAGAATCAAAAATAACGCCAAACCGAACAATGTATAAATGCTGACCCTGTAACATTTCAGTCACACAAGTGTAATATTACTGTCACATTTACTTGATACTTTACCCATATACCCTTCCCGTCCCGCGAATTCAAATCTATAAATGAAGAAACTAACCCGTGTTAGCAGCAAGCTTATTATTTTATCATTAGTGCCCCTACTTCTTTTCAGTATTATTATTTTTACCAGTACCAAAGTCTCTACTGATCGTTATCAGCGCTCTCAGGAGGTACTTGAAGTAAGATTGAGCCAAACTCAAAAACTTAATTTGATAATACGTACTTTCACATCAAACATTATAGATAACGCTCATAAAACTCGAAGTGGCATGGTGTTATGGCAAGATGCACAAGAGCAAGTTAGCGCAGGTAAAAAAATAATACATCAACTATGGCAAAATTATCAAAGCGCTCAATTATCTTCACAAGAAATCAAAATTGTGAACTCTATGAAGCCTCTTTATAAAAAAAGTGAACTAGCAATTGATAAAATTACCAGCTATATAGAAGAGCAGTCATCTTACAGTATGGGTAATTATGTTGATCTGAAAATGTACTCTGCCCTTGAGCCATTTTTAGCGAAACTCGATGAATTAGTGTTATTGCAAAAACAGTTAGCTAATGAAGATGTTATAAAAAATAATGCCATCGCAACGAAAACGAATCAGATTATTTTCTTTACCGTCAGCGGGGTTGCCCTCTTAATTCTGCTATTAGGACTTTCAATATTTAAATCAATTCGAAACCCCTTAAAGCATTTGTGTAAAGTGATGGTAGATGTTGAAGAGCATTCTAATTTAGCATTGCGCGTAGAACTAAAAAGCCAAGATGAATTAGGTGAAATAGGGCAAAGCTTCAATGCCATGATGGATAGAATTGTCATTTTTATTAATACCTTAGCTGACATTGGCATCGCTTTAGACTCTGCTACCGACAATACATTAATTGCTTGTCATGAAGCGAAAGCACAAGTTAGCTCCACTCAAAATGAATTATCGAATGCCAGTGTTTCCATCGAACAAATGACCAAAGCGGTTGAGGTTACTCAAGCACACACCGAAAAAACGATTGCAGTAAGTAAAGATGCTGACAATCATGCCACGGGTAATTTCAAAGTAGTTGAGCAATCAGCAATACAAATAAAACAACTTGCTGAGGCAATTAATTATTCTGCAGATCAAATGAATGCTTTACGAGAACATAGCCAGCAAGTTAACTCGGTATTAACCGTGATTAAAAGTGTTGCTGAACAAACCAACCTACTCGCCTTAAATGCTGCGATAGAAGCAGCACGAGCTGGCGAGCAAGGCCGAGGTTTTGCTGTTGTTGCCGATGAAGTTCGCTCCCTCGCACTACGAACACAAGAATCAACCTTAGAAATTGAAACGGTTATTGCCAATATCAGAAAAGCCACTGACGATGCCGCTTCTCAAATGCGACAAAATGCGGAATTTGCTGATCAAGGTGCACAAACAATCAAAGAAACCGAAACCAGCCTACAAGTGATCATTGGCTCATTTTCCGACATTATCAGTAAAAATGAATTAATCAATAATAATCAAGGGGAGCAATTACAGGCCGTTAGGGATGTTAATAATATGATGGCACGTGTTTTTACCCTTTCACAAAAAAGTAAAGATAATACGGATGGAGTACTAGGAAATGCTAAAACAGTTGGCAGCTTAAACATTGAACTTAAAACAGCACTGAGCCAATTTTGCTATTAAGGTAAGTTAGTATTAAATGCTGGAGCCATAAGTTGTTGTTCACTTCGGCTAATGCCTACTTCCGCAGCTACCTCTTGCCAATGACTTACGGCCTTCAATACTTGGTGTTTAATAGCTTCAGCTTCAGAGATGTCGAGCTGAAAAAACTCTATAACTTCAAATGCAATATCGTAGTTTAGACTATTGTCATCGGTAGTAATGTTTAAATGCAGTCCGTTCGCAGGTGTGACAGGATTGATGTCATAAGCGGGAGATAGCAGCCAACCGCCATTTTTATATATAAAGCCATGGTTTCTCAGATGATCGTCTGTATTGGAAACGGCAATATTAAAAATGATTCGCCTCCAAAGCTGAGCTAGATCACTTTTGGTATTTACTCCGTTGTCCCACAAAAATTGTGCTAACTCTAAATAGCTAGCATCATATTCCCCATCATAGTATTCCAATTGGGCCATTGCCGAGGTGAAGTGCAGGCGGCTTTGTGGTGTACGATCAAAGCGTTTAGTTAAGAACGTATGGTGTTGACTGTTGAATTTGTCGATGCGGCACTCAGCCATTTCAATTTGAGCTGCAACGGCCAACTTGTATGTGACAAATTCCCATGCTGCAATATCATAATCGTCATACCGGCTAGGAAACTTGGCAATCCATAACTCTTCATTTTCATCGATAACGCTTGATTTAGGTCTAGCACCACCCAATGAAGAACCAGGAGACATTAGCATATATAACCATTTCAAGTATTCAGGATCAGTGGTATCGGCGTTATCCTCCACTTTTGATACCGCATACTCAAGTTCTCTCAATGATGAAATTGGCGGAGTTGCTAGTTCTTCATCGTCATCTAAAAATTTACCATCAGGTGTCCGCTTGAATCTCAAAGCCCCTAAACGGTAACGATCATTAACACCTAATAAATAATCAATCTCATTAAGTACATTTGGACGCCTGTTTTCCTGTCGAGCAATGATTGCTTCTCGTCGCTTCATCAATAATCGCCCCCAACGGTCAGGACAAGAATCTAAGAATACTCTGAAATTTTTAGAATCTTGACTATGCTGTTCCCCGGAAAATAGGTGCAAATCTGGATCAACTTTCTGAGCATGTTCTGATTGTAGCCATTTACTGTCGTAGTTAAAGCTGAAATGTTCTTTGTTTTTGACAATAGCTGAACGCAAAATACCCACTAACATGGGCTTTGAGAACTCCTCCCAATCAGCGAATACATATATTTCAGTGTGCATCATGCTTCCTTTATCTATTACCCATCAACTTTATATCTTGCAACTTTCGCCCGAGTTCGTCGTCATTTGCAACCTGAGCTAGATCATCTACCAGCCCCACAACACTGAGCACAGCCACATAGTGGCCAATAGAAACTTTAGAATCACCTTGCTCAATTTTTCGAATAGTTAATCGGCTTAACCCAGTCCGTTCAGATATCTGGCTTTGCGTATATCCACGGCGCTTGTACGCAAGCTTAATATTTTCACCTAGCTGCACTAGTACCTTTTGGTTCTTAGGGAAGACAACTGCACTTCTTTTAGGGCTGTTACTTTTGGTCATTAAGATTACCAATATCATCAAATATGATAACTGTAGCAACCATTTAGTTTTTTGTAAACAAATAGATGGTATCTATAGCTACCAAAAACAGAGGTAATGGTAAGTGTAGGTATCATTTATTTTATAAGTCATAACAAATGCCAGTAGTCCAAAGGCAGCGTTTTAATCAGACACTGCAAATTCAGCCCGAGGTAAAATAAGTCTCACTAATTTTTCATAGACTTCTTTAGTCATCGTTCTTTCTCCCAATCATTGAATTGAAGGATGAACGATTTAGCTATATGGTATTTGATCACCACTTTTAATTAAAAGTAGTCAATTGAGGGGATTTTAGTGAGTGGAGAGGGACTAACTAAAAATAGCTAATCCCTTGCTTTATACTGGGTTAGTTTGGATTTTAAGTGTCTTGTTTAAAGCCCTAAAAATTACTCAATATTTTGGATCTGCTCACGCATTTGCTCAATTAACACTTTTAGCTCTACCGCACTAGCTGTGACATCGGTATTAATTGATTTAGAACCAAGAGTATTAGCTTCACGATTAAATTCTTGCATCATAAAATCTAAACGACGGCCTTGTGCACCACCTTTTTTGAGGATTTTTTTCGTTTCACTGACATGGCTATTGAGGCGATCTAACTCTTCTGCTACATCCATTTTTTGCGCTAATAGCACTAACTCTTGCTCAACTCGGGTTGAGTCTAAATCAATACTGGCGTCGGTGAATTTATCCACAATGCGTTTACGTTGCCATTCAATCACTTCGGGCATAAATGCCTGTACTTTTTCGGCTTCAAGGGTAATAGCATCAAGACGCTGCTCAATCATGGCTTTTAAGTTTTCACCTTCACTGCTGCGGGCGCTAATAAATTCTTCTAAGGCGGTGTCAAAGCCCGCAAGTAATTGAGCTTGAATAGCCGTCATGTCTGCTTCTGCCGCTTCCATAACACCTGGCCAACGCATCACCTCTAGCGGATTTACTTGGCTATTTAAGGTTTGTTCATTGACCCAGTTAGCGTGTTGAATTAGCTGCAAAGCAAGCTTTTCATTAAGGGCTAACTCACTTTTAGCACTTGGATTAGCATTGAAACGTAAATTGCATTCAACCTTGCCACGATTTAATTGCTTACGAAAGCGCTCTCTTAATAAAGGCTCAACACTGCGAAATTGCTCAGGTAAGCGAAAGTAAGTCTCTAAAAAGCGTTGATTAACAGAGCGAATTTCCCAAACTGCATTGCCCCAATCACCTTTTACTTCAAAACGAGCAAATGCTGTCATGCTGTGGATCATAATAATTATTCCAAAAATTTCGAATTGATAATATTGTTTTGATTATACCCAAGCACAGCAGAAATGCGAAGTAGTGATAAAACACTCCTACAAAGATAGCTTTGTATTTATTCAGCTTAGAAATATTTACCACAGAGAGCACCGAGAATAACAAAGCCTCCATATAGGCTCGAAGAGCCCTCTGTGAAGCATCGCGGCTCGGTGGTGAACAGTTACATAGTTTTTAGGTATTTTTCTGCCACTGCTGCTTTATATGCTCTGCAACACGAAAAGCGTTGGCATAAATAGTAAAAGTGTAAGGTACGCTGCCGCCTGTTGGCATAAATGAACCATCGGTTACATAAAGGTTGTCTACCTCATGGGCTTGACAGTTTTTATTTAGCACGGATGTTTTCGGATCGTTACCAAAGCGACAACCACCTGCCATTAAGTTAGTCGCAGGGTAGCCACTAACTGAAGACTCAATATTTTTAGCGCCTAAAGCCACTAAGAGTTTTTCGGCTTTTTCAGCTAAATAAGCACCAACTTCTAAATCATGATCATGATAGCCAATCCGCACTTTCGCTACGGGATCACCCCATTGATCAGTCACTTCATCATCTAAAGTCACAAAGCAATCATCCGTGGGTAGCCAATCATTGAACACTTCAAAGCGTAGCGTTTTATAGGAGGTAAATTCCTGCTTCATACTTTGCTTTAATGCTTCGCCCCAAAGTAATTTATCATTACCTTGTTCATCAATTCCCCGCTGAGTGCCACGCGCTCTCGCAATAGGATTTTGATGGAACAAAAAGTCGATGGTGCCGCCTTTCGCTTTACCTTTTTTATTGGCACCTGAAAAAGCCTTATCATCAATTTTATACCAATCTTGCAGCGCTCTATTAACAAAAGGCCCTACTTGTTTTAATTCATTAACTTGTTGATCAGTCAGTTCATTAAATAAAAAATCACCGCTGCCTGTACCACCGCCACTAAACAGTAAGTTTTTGCCTACCTGACCATGATTATTGGCTAAGCCATTAGGAAATTTCTCACCTGTTGAGGCTAATAAAAGCCGTGATGTTTCGACTGCCTGACAGGCAACTACATAAGTTTTTGCGCTAACGCTTTGCTTGCGACCGACACTATCATAATAGTGAACGCCAGTAATTTCACCCTTGCTATCACTGGCAATTTTATAAACTTTTGCATTGGGCTTAATCGTACAATTACCTGTCGCGATAGCATGGTTGAGCAAAGCTGCCCTGCCGCTGCCTTTGGCACCCGATGAACAGCCATAACTACTGCAATAACCTGAATATTCACAACTTTTTCGTCCCATTGCGGGTTGTGATAATACCGCTCTTGGTACAGGAATAGCGTGATAACCAATAGCTGTCGCCGCTTTATCTATCCATGACGACATTGGCACTTCGGCGATAGGAGGATAAGGGAAATCACTTGAGCGTGGCTCTTGATGTGGATGTTCAACCACTCGACCTGACACGCCAACTTCGCGTTCTACCATGGCATAATAGGGCTCTAGTTCATCATAACTAATTGGCCAGTCGGAAATGTTAGCACCTGCTATTGCGCCAAATTCAGTTTTTAAACGAAAATCTACCGGCTTTAAGCGGTGAAAATAGCCACTCATAAAGTTAGATGAACCGCCAACGACAGTGCCATTCCACCATGTCCAACCCGAGTCACTGGTTTTTTCACCTTGCCAAGAGCTATTGCCATCTTGATCTTGATATTCTTCTTCAATAACGTGCTGTTCGTCAGTGAGTTTCGGATTGTAGGCATCGTGTATGCTAATCGCTAATTCATCTTTAAAAAATTCTTTTTCCGTCAACCAGGGGCCTTTTTCTAGTACCAATACTTTTGCGCCAGCTTTGGCTAATGTATAAGCAACTGGTGAAGCACCCGCGCCACTGCCAACAATACAGACATCAAATTCCACGTCTTTTATTTTACTCATGCTTTGTTACTTCTTTTGATATTTGTTTTTTCACTGTCAATATTTTTAACGGCTATTTTCTTAGCGACTTGGCCTCTAGGTGGCAGTTCAAAGTAACGCTGCCCTGCTTTTGGTAACGGAAAGCCTGCTTGGTGATCCAGCCATTGCCAGCCAATACCATTGGGATTACCGCCATAAGCAGGTGGTGATAACATGGCTTCAAAAATATAATTAAGTAAGGTATTCAGCCAATTCTCGCCCGCTCTCGAGCGACTAATCCCCGTAAGTAATCGCTCTTTTTCTGACATGTTTAGCTCGACAAACGTTTTCTTATATTCCGTATTAGCAAAGCCATTTAACCAGCCAACGCCTTTAAAAATAAAGTCTTTTTCGGCTTGCTCTGTTGGCTGTACGGTCATCACTTGATGTAAATACGCCAAGGCATTAATGTCTTTAGCGCTAGGACCATTACTTGCGGATAAAGGTGAATCAGGTAATAAATGCATTAACGTAGCATCAAGTGTTTTCCAAGGATCGGTTTTTACCAACTCTGCCAAGGCGTTTTTGTCTGTTAACGTTAATGAAAATGCGGGTAAAGTCATGCCCGCACTCATACCTATGGCACTTGCGCCTGCTGCTGATTTTAAAAAGCTTCGACGTGATAATTGCACCGCCTCTTTTTCTTTACCTTGTTTGTCTTTAAACCCCTTTTCCTTAAACCAGAGAGGGGTTTGATAGTTTTTGTCAAAAAATGATTTCAAGAGGTAATTTCCTATAGCTTCTGTTTAGCTGACTTACTTTGCCATTCATTGAGAAACGTCAACCAATAATCTTTTGAATAGCCGTTATTATCTTGTAATTCAGCCGTATCTTTAGATAGCAACATTTTGCCATTTGCCGCAGATACATACATGTGAGGATAGCCTAATACCGGTGGTAATGCCTTCATAAAAGCATCGTTTTCATTGCTATCACTAACATTAATTTTTAATAACACATACTTACTATGCAACGCTTGATAAACCTTAGGATTTTTTAATAAGAAAGCATCCATTTTATGACACCACGAACACCAGTTCCCGCCAATTTCAATTAACACATTTCTATTGGTTGCTCGGGCTAAGGTTAAAGCCGCATTAGCATCTTCAAAGGGGTCACGTTGCTCATCATATACCTTACTGTATTCGGGCAATTCATCAGTTAATTGATCATTTTTTGATTCCGCCTGCGCATTACTCAGGCTTGACGCAAATAAAAAAACACTCAATACAAACACTAAAACAGACTTCATTCTTTTCTCACTACACTATTAATTATGGCAAATTACATCTTACTGACAAGATGACCTTAATTGTCTCAACTATATTTCAAAAAAAGTGTGGAAGCATTATAATAGCGGTAATTATTTTCTAGCATTTAAAAAAAGGCTCACACTATGCGTCCAAGCGGCAGAACATTAGGGCAAATTCGCCCAGTAACCATCACCCGTCAATTTACCACTCATGCTGAAGGTTCAGTGTTGATTGAATTTGGCGATACCAAAGTGATTTGTACTGCTTCTGTTGATGAAGGTGTGCCACGCTTTTTAAAAGGTCAAGGCAAAGGCTGGGTAACGGCTGAATACGGTATGTTGCCACGCTCTACTCATACTCGCATGCGCCGTGAAGCGGCATCAGGTAAACAAAGCGGTCGTACTTTAGAAATTTCACGGTTAATTGCCCGTGCTTTACGCGCTGCCGTTGATTTAAAAGCCTTAGGTGAAAATACTATTTCGGTTGATTGTGATGTAATTCAAGCCGATGGCGGTACACGTACTGCTTCTATTACGGGTGCTTGCGTTGCTTTAGTTGATGCCCTTAACCACATGCGCGCAAAAGGCATTATTAAAACCAATCCTCTTAAACACATGATTGCTGCTATATCGGTTGGTATTTATAAAGGTGAGCCCGTTGCTGATTTAGATTATGCTGAAGACTCGAATGCTGAAACAGATATGAATGTCGTCATGACAGACACAGGGAAACTAATTGAAGTGCAAGGCACCGCCGAGGAAGAACCCTTTAGCTTTGAAGAAATGCAAGCAATGATGCAGTTGTCAAAAGATGCGATTAACGAGTTATTCGATCTGCAAAAAGCGGCATTAAGTTAATAATAAGATAAGCTTGGAGAAAAAATGAAAGATTATCAACGAGAATTTATTGAGTTTGCACTATCAAAGCAAGTATTACGTTTTGGTGAATTTACTTTAAAATCTGGCCGTACTAGCCCTTATTTTTTTAATGCCGGTTTATTCAAAACAGGTGGCGACTTAGCCCGTTTAGGTCGTTTTTATGCCGCGGCATTAGTTGATGCTAATATTGATTTTGACCTAGTATTTGGCCCTGCCTATAAAGGCATTCCTATTGCGACCACAACTACGGTAGCGTTATTTGATCACCACAACCTAGATGTACCTTATTGCTTTAACCGCAAAGAAGCCAAAACTCATGGCGAAGGTGGCAGCTTGGTGGGTGCCGATCTTAACGGTAAAGTGATGTTAGTAGATGATGTGATCACCGCGGGTACCGCAATTCGCGAATCAATGGAAATCATTAAAGCCCACAGTGCTGAGCTTTCTGGTGTACTCATTGCTTTAGATCGCCAAGAAAAAGGCCAAGGGGAATTGTCTGCTATTCAAGAAGTTGAGCGCGACTTTGGCACTCACGTTATTTCAATTGTGACTTTAGCTAATGTAGTTGCTTTTTTACAAGAAAAATTAGCCAATGAGCAAGATGAGTCATCTGAGCTGGCTGCTAGTTTGGCCAGTATTAACCAGTATCGTCAAGATTATGGTATTTAGATAAAGACTTCACTGAAGTGCTAAAACATAAAGCCTGGGACATGCAGGCTTTTTCATTTGCGCAACAACTTATTGACTACGCAGTCAGTTCAAATTGATAAGTAGCCGGCTTCTCGTAAGCCTGCGTTATATTACTGTAAAAACTCTCTATCCTACCTGCCCGTTGAACAACATCTTCAGAGCGGCTTGGCGAAACTTGCTCTTGTGCTTTAAGGGTTTGATTAATTAAAGTATCAAAGTCTTGTTCATCACTTGTTTCGCCTGCTGTCGCTTGGCTTTCTTGCTCTAAAGTACCATTAGGATTTACATAAACAGCGCTTTCTTGTTTTTCTCTAGCAAATTCATTGCCTTGCGCGGCTAACAACTCTGATTGCGCTTGTAAGATAATTTGCGCGGCACTCGCCGCCACTCGGGTATCTTGTACTGATGGGTTGGCTGGTGCTAAGGCCGCAGCGTGTACCTTCTGCATTTTGGCAATTGTCGCTCGAGGATCTCCCGAAACAGAAGATAAATCGACTGACACTTCACCATCTACCGCATATTTCTGACCATCGGGGCCTGTTTCAAACGAATAATTAGGAGAACCCGTAAAAGCACCACCGACTGCAGCGTGTGCCAATTCGTGCGAGCGAACTTCTTGATCTCTACGTTTTAATTCACTTATTTCACGTGTTTGCTGAAACTCTGCTTTACTATTATCAGTGTCGCTAGCCTCTGGGTTAGCGGCTGAATTTGCGTCTTGGTTACCTTCTGGGTTACCTTCTTGATTGTTTTCTGGATTAGCTTCTGTGTTGCTTTCTTGCTCGCTATTTTGTGATTGTTGTTGCTCACTATTTTGTTCTGAAACAACATTGTTCGCTAGCTCTGCTTTTTCTTTCAGACTCGCAAAGTCTATATTTTCATTATTCTGGGCAGGGGTTCTGCCGCGCTCTCTATCAGAGGCAACGCCTTTTTCAGCCGCCGATTGATTTAATGCTGCAGGTTGAGCAATAACTTCTCGTTGACTATTTTCACGACGCAAGGTTTCCGTGTGCGGATTTAGCACAGTAGGAATAGATAGGTTTGGCGCTTGCGGCGTAATATTAATCATACTTCACATAACCTTTAAGCGGTTACATCCAACAAAGTACCTAAACTTTCATCGGCACTTCTAATCACTTGTGTTGACGCTTTTGCTTGAAATTCAGCGACTTTCAAATCAACAATAGATTGATTTAAATCTGGAATATCCGTTTCGCCACTAGAATTAGAAGTACTAGTGCCCGATGTTTCAAGCTCAGTTTCTTCATTAACTTCACTGCTAGCTATGGTATTAGCAACAATATTTGCAGCCGCTTGATTAGCCTCTTCCGTTGCTTTTTGAAAACCTTGTACACCAGAATTAAATGCTGATTGTATTTCCATCACACACCTCTATTTATCTTTTACACTCTGCCTAATTATTAACCAAAAAGGCAGAAAAGTAAACCTTTACTACCTGCTTAGGCAAAGTGATAAAAGCAGATATTAAGGTAAAAACTGCTCGATAAGCCAAGTTGTTAATACTTCATTAAAATCATCAAGATGAGAAATAAAAGGAGCATGCGAAGCGTGTTCAAATATATGTTGTTCACTTTGCTTGGCTATATTAGCAACGTGTTTAATCACCGCTTTTGGTACTAAACTGTCGGCACTGCCGTACAAACGTAAGAAAGGTTGCTTAATTTCTACCAGTTTATTTCTATAATCACTAACCTCAAGCAGATTCAATGATTCATCTAATGTCGCTTTGCTAGGCATTTGCTGCTGCATCACCAATTGGCTAATTTGCTTTATATCATCACGAATATGCGGACTGCCCATGGCCTGTATTTTTAAAAAGCCAGCGATGGTTTTTTTAGTGTCTACCTGCAACTGCTGATGAAAGGCTGCTAATACCTTGGGCTTAATGCCCGGCCAGATAACAGCTTGATTTTCCTTTGCCGCAGCTTCCTCAAGAAAGCGCGGCGAGCTAGCAACCGTAATTAAAGCTAATACCTTTTCTGCATAAACTAACGCCATTTCAGTTGCCACTAGCCCCCCTAAAGACCAGCCTAAATAGATAGCGGGTTGCTCAATAGCGTTATCAATTTGTTTGGTAATATTGGCCAATGAATACGGCTGCGGTTTTTTTTCAACATTTTCACAAAAACCAGGTAAATCAACAGTAATAATATGAAAATTGCTTTTAAAATCAGCCGATAGTTGGGTAATTAAAGGCTGCCACACCGCAGAGTTTAAACCCCAACCGTGCAGTAACACTAAAGGAATACTGGTCGGCTCAGCATTATAATATGTGGAAAAATGTAAAGTTTCTGCCATGCTTAATTCTTAAGGAAATGAGTGTGCTAACGCTATTTTACAAAATGGATGATGACAATGGAATGGCCAGCAAAAATTCAATGTTTTTACTCAAAATTATTACTGCTACTCGGCCAGTGTGATTTATGCGGCAATAGCACTGATAAATACCCGTTGTTATGCTCTGCTTGTTTAGCCGAATTACCACTTTTCAAGCAAGAAGTAGTGCAAAATGACTTACTTAATTGGCCAGCAATAAATCGCGCGTTGCCAAACATTACTTTTGATCAGTTATTTTGTTTATCGCCCTATTTACCGCCTTTTAGCCACTGGTTAGTCGACTTTAAATACCATGGCCGCTTTGAGTTAGCCAATATTTTTGCTGATTTACTTATTGAACAATGGCAAAAATCACACTTATTCAGCACAACATCAAATATTGATTTAGTACTTAGTGTGCCTCTACACATCAATAAATGGCAGCAGCGCGGTTATAACCAAGCCCATTTAATTGCCAAACGTTTCGCTAAAAAATTACATTTACCCTATCAGGCATCAGCGCTAAAACGCATTAAGAAAAATAGCAGTCAAGTGGGACAAACAGGCGCACAACGGCGTAAGAATTTAGCCAACACTTTTGAACTAAATTCTGCCTTAACAAAAAATTTAAAGCAGGTAATATTAATTGATGATGTGGTGACCACAGGCAGCACCGCTAACGAAATAAGTAAATTACTTAAAAAGTCTGGTGTTGAAAACGTCATCTTAGTAACAGTTTGTCTGACATTACCGAGTATTTAACCCTTAAAGCCTTAAAGTAGAGCCTAATTATCTATTGGCGCGATTTACTGGTGCGTATCTACTGGTGCGTATCTACTGGTGCATTAAAGGCTTTCGCAAAAAAGACACTGTTTGCTAGTATTTTAGCACTGCCTAACCAATAACCTCGAAACGCTAACACATCGCTGCTGGCAATAACTCGGCCTTTGCCATAATTATGAGCAACAATAGCGGCATTATGCGCTAAGCGATTAACTAAATTATTATCGGTATAACCACTTAATAAAGGCTTGGCGCTATATTTAGCTAAGGTAATAAAGCTTTGCTGCCCTGCGTCCATAATTAAGGTGCTATTGCGGAATAGCGGTAAATGACTTTGCTCATAGCCAAAAGCCAACGGATGAGTAATATCCAGCTCAGTATCGAATATTGCGCCAGCAATACGTTTTCTAGCGGCGAGTTTTTCTTTGTCACCATAGTTTAATTGTTCACTATCAAATAACTGAGCTATTTGTTTTTTACTGGCAAAATTAACCGATAAAATATCTTGCTCTGCCAGCCATTTAGCACCACGTTTTTGACCAATAACCACGCCACCTTGCTTTATCCATGCCTTAAGTTTCGCCATTAATTTTTCACTAACCTGGTCATAACTGCCATCCACCAAAATTAGATGGCTATAATCACTTAAATTTATTTTTGCTAAGCGACTATGTTCAATTACACTTAACGGCATGGCTAATGTTTCATCAAGATAATAACGAATTTCTCCCGCTTCGTATTGAGATATGCCATTACCGCCTATCATTACTATTTTCGGTTGCGTTAATAACTTGAACGAGCTGCTGCCTAAATCAATACCTTGGCTCGTTAGGCCGCTGTTTAGTGCAACTAGCTCAAGCTCACTTTGATTACTTAATTCAACCAGTAATGTTTGCCAATTTTTAGTGGTTTGAATCGCCGCAGGCACAACAATAGTACCAGAAGCAAAAGTGCGCTTTTTGTCTTTCACTTGAGCGACAAAACCACTGGTTGCCACTTTAGCTTTTATATTATTAGCCAGTAGCTTATGCAATAATTTGGGCGCTAAAAAATGCTGCCATTCAAAGGCGTAAGCATAAGCGTTTTCACCACTTATAAGGTTACTAGTTATACTGATATCGGCTGTAGACCATGGCTTATCCGCAAGTTTTAGCCCCCAAGTGCTATCAAGCGCTTGAAAATGAATGTTCATGGCCAGTGGCATTGTCCAGCCAGAAACATCATAAAAAGTATTGTCAGGAAAATCGGTTGCTTGGTTAAACAGTGCTTGGATCAAACCGTATTGCTCTTGCACTAACGGCACAAAATAACTATCTCCTTTATTATAACTTTGCTCTTGATAATTAAAATCTTTAGTCAGTGGATAAACATTTATTTGATGCTGAGATAATTTACCTAACAAGGCATATAAACGATATTTATCTTTACCTTCATGAATTAAATATCCATCAATAGGCTGCTTTTTCGCTTTTTTAAGTGCTTGTTGGTAAAAGCTATGGCGATATTTTTTTAACTGCTGACGATTTTGCCAAGCCCCTTCAATCGTTGAGAGTGAAGTTAGTACGTGGTTTTGAATGCCATATTCTAAAGTGAGCAAACCGTTAATTGAGTCTTGCTGCATGCCTCTAGCGCTAGCTTGTTCAAATAAAATACCTATGCTGCCATTAATATCAGGATAAGTTGAGCCTTTACCGTAGTAAAAATCATCAAAGTTTTCTTCGCTGTAATATAGTCGCTGCGCTTTATCTAATGCCTTAGCATGATACTTAGCCAGTGTTTTTGTTAAACTGGTGTTTTGTTTTGGTGTTAATGGGTTGGTTCTACTGCCAATGCCGGGTTGGAAAAAGTAGCTGCTATTCGCGCCCATTTCATGATAATCACCCAACACATGAGGTTGATATTGATGGTAATATTTTAATCTATGACGGCTTTCTTGCTGTGAAAGCAAAAGCCAATCGCGGTTTAAGTCAAACCAAAAATGATTGGTTCTACCACTTATCCAACTTTGATGATGTTCAATATGATTAGCATCGCTATTATCTGCCGAACCACGATAAGTGCTAACCCAATTAACAAACCTGTCCATACCATCAGGGTTAATACTGGGCTCTAACACAATAATAGTGTTAGCGAGCATGGCTTTTATCGACGCCTCTTGACTCGCTGCTAAGTAGTAAGCCACCACCATAGCCGCATTGGCACCACTTATTTCATCGCCATGTACGCTATAACCAAGCCAAATCACTAAAGGTTCATCTTTAACTTTCTTGCTCGCCAGTGGAATATGTCTTTTTTCAAGAATGTGGTCTAAATTAGCTAAATTTTCAGGACTAGAGATAGTTACTAAAAATTGTTCTCGCCATTGCGGTGTTTTGCCTATGGTGGTCAATTTCACCCGTTTAGCTTGTTGCCCTAATTGAGTAAAGTATTGTTTTAATTGCTCATGCCTAACATGTCGTTGCCCTATTTCAAAACCTAAAGTAGCACTAGGCAAAGGTATTTTTTGATTAAAATCAACTTGCGTTGGCAAATAGTTTTGCACTGGCAAGGCTTGTATAGAGAGTGACGTTATGAGTAAAAAAACGGCAATGATAGGGCGAACAGCAAACATTAAACTTTCCTTTTATTGATCTTGCTTAAAATAGCAAATAAAAGCCGAAAAATCATTAGCACATCACAAGATTGCAGAGTAAAATGATCATACTTGAGTAAAACACTCAAGTATATTATGTCCAATTCCTGTACAAAGTGTTAACTAAGTAAGAGAGTTTCAGATCATGATCACTATTTCATCAACCGCCCAAGAGCATTTTGTTAAGCTATTATCACAACAAGCCGAAGGGACACATATTCGTGTCTTTGTTGTTAACCCTGGCACAGCTAAGGCTGAATGTGGTGTGTCATATTGTCCTGCTGACGCAGTAGAGCCTGATGATATAACCTTACCTTTTGACGGTTTTTCCGCCATGATTGATGCTGACAGCAAAAGCTTTTTAGAAGAAGCTGAAATTGATTTTGTTACCGACCAAATGGGTTCACAACTTACTCTAAAAGCACCCAACGCTAAATTACGTAAAGTTGCTGATGATGCGCCTTTATTTGAACGAGTGCATTACTTTTTACAAGCCGAAGTTAACCCGCAATTAGCAGGTCATGGCGGCGAATGTAGCTTAGTTGAAATCACCGATGATGGTTATGCGGTATTGCAGTTTGGCGGCGGTTGTAATGGCTGTAGTCAAATTGATGTCACAGTAAAAGATGGCATTGAAAAACAGCTCACTGAAATTATGGGTGATGAAATTAAAGGCGTAAAAGATGTTACCGAACATCAACGCGGTGATCATTCATATTACTAAATCATATTCACCTAAACGCTGAATAACGATTAAAAAACATCAATGAATAATTTACTCGCTAAATTAGGTCAAGATCCCCAACGCAGTTTATCCATATTCTTGCGTGGCCTTGGCCTTTTTGCTTTTGGGCTAATATTTATTGCCTTGGGCTATTTTTATCATCATTTGTGGCAAGTCATTGGCTTAGTTGTACTTGCTGTCGCCTGCGTTATAGCGACTTGGGGATATCTCGGTATTTTTGCTAATCGCTGGTTTAATATTCTTAATAAGCATGACTCAAAAACAAATAATAAAGATGATAGCCATGTCTAAAATCAGCCACTTTATTCAAGATTATTGGCTTAGCCTAACACTCATACTGCTAACCACTATTGCTACGTTATCCCTTTGGCCTGTTGCCCACTTACCTGATGTACCAGGCACAGATAAAAGCCATCACTTTATTGCTTATGCCGCGTTAATTTTACCAACAGCGTTGCGAAAACCTAAAAACTTCCTCATGCTAGTTTTTATCTTTATTGCGTTTAGCGGTGCAATTGAGCTAATTCAACCTTATGTCAATCGTTATGGTGAATGGTTGGATATGGCTGCTAATGTTTTAGGTCTTTTTTGTGGTTGGCTGCTCGCTCAAATATTACTACATTTCTCACAAAAAACCGTTTAATATTGACACTTATCAAGGCAGCTTGCCTGTTAACAGGCTAAACTAGTCTTACTTTAGTTACATTGGCGACACTTATGCAAGCACCGCAACACCATCCTAAACACCTTTGGCAGAAAATAACGGCGGTAATCGCTAAGTTTAGTTTTTTGTGTGCCCTAATTGGCGTGGTAATCACTATTATTTACAGCGGTGATGTCACTGAAGAATACAAGGCAGCCATGGGAGCTATTACTTTTATCTGCTTTGCTATCGGCATTGTATTAAGCACACTAGGCAATGCTAGCATTCCTAATTTGAAACCTGATCAAGATTAATTTTTTTATTATTCGCGTGTGATAATGCCACGCTAGCGTAAGAGCACTGTTATATTAGGAAAAGCGAGCAACAATAGTTGCTTATGTTGATCTAGATCGGCCATTTTTAGCAAAAATTTATTCCTCATTACTAGGCATTTCATCAAAAAGGCGTTATTTTAAATGATTCGATGACAAACAGGAAACGATGATGAAACAAGGCTTATTGGCAATACTGCTCTATTGCTTTCATATTACTAGTTTTGCCGCAGTAATTTTACAATATCACCATGTTAGCGACAGTACACCTAAAAGCACTAGCATTACGCCAAAACAGTTTGAGGTGCATTTACAATATTTAAAAGATCACCAATTCAATGTCGTGCCTTTATCACAACTTATTAACGATATTAACAGCCAACAGCCTTTAAAAGATAAAACCGTCGCCATTACCTTTGACGATGCTTATATTGATGTACTCACTCAGGCTAAACCCATACTTGATAAGTTTAATTACCCCTACACCATTTATGTAAACCCCGGCATTATTAATAGAAATGAAGGTAAAAAGCGCTCAAATTACTTATCATGGCCCCAATTAAAAGCCATGGCAGATGAAGGTGTTATCATTGCTAACCACGGTTTTGAGCATAATTCGATGACACGCATGACCGAAGGCTTAACACAGGAGCAATGGCTAACTAAGCAAACTGAATTATTGTTAACTGCTGAAAATATTATTAAAGAAAAAACAGGGCAAAGTTGGCGCTATTTTGCTTATCCTTACGGTGAATACGAGCCAGCAATACAACATTGGGTAAAGGCGAATAGCTTTGTCGCCTTTTCACAGCAATCAGGTGCTGTTGGCCCTCATACCGATCTAACCAGCGTACCACGTTTTCCTGCGTCTATGCCCTATGACAAAATTTCAGGTTTGCGCGATAAGCTCAACTCCTTACCTTTTAATATTCAATTGCAAGGTGAGCAGGCCGAAACCATTTTTAAATACCAGCAAGCAAAAAGTATCACTTTTAACATAACGACGGATGATTTTTATAAATCACAACTTAATTGTTATATCTCAGGTTTAGGTAAGCAAAAAATTCATTGGCAAGACGATAACAGTTTCACCATCAACTTTAGTGGTGAATTACCCACAGGACGAGTACGCTGTAATTGCACGGCGGCTAGCATCAGCCAACCGGGTCACTATTATTGGTACTCTAAACCTTGGTTTATTCTAAAAACAGGCGGTGAATGGTATCACTTGTAAGTTACTATCAGTTACGAGTAGCGAGTTAGTAGTTACGAAGACACTACTTTTCGATAACTGTTTTCGCAACTCAAAACTTTTCTTACTCGCTACTTTTATTAATACAGGGCGACTATTTTTTGATAGTCGCTTAGTAATTTATCACTATCGATACTAGGTACTTTGCCCACCGCTTGCTCAGGTTTAAAAATAGCAGCAATATCGCCATTAGGATTAATCAACACCAACGAAGCACTATGATCGACTAAGTAATCATCTCCTTCACCACTAATGGCATACATCAAGCCCAAATTACGGGCAAAAGGAAAAAGCACATCATGCTCAGCCCTGAGCGCAATAAACTCAGGGTTAAAATAATTAATATACTGATTTAACTTACTTAGGCTGTCGCGTTTAGGGTCAACAGTCACTAATAGCACTTGGCTGTTATTGGCAATAGCCTTTAAATCATTATAAATAAAGCCTAGATTTTGTAAAGTCGTTGGGCAAACATCAGGGCAAGAAGTATAACCAAAAAACACCAATGACCAGTGTCCAGCTAGTTGCTGCTTTTTAAACGGTTGGCCATTATGTTGAACCAATTCGAAAGGCTTTATTATTCTAGGTTGCTGGTAATAAAGCGCCTGCTCAGGCTGAGGTAACTTACTCACTTGCAGAAAGACTAAAGCTCCCATAACTGCGGCAACAATCCCCCCAATAGCGATAAAATAATTTTTCATAAGCAATTATTAACCTACTGGCAATAAGTAATGATCGAGCAACAAAATAACGAATAACAACATTAAATGTACAATAGAAAACTTAAAAGTATCCATGGCGGTATTTTCATCGGCATTAAACTTTAACTTCCATGCGTAAGCAAAAAACATTAAATTTAAGACAACCGCACCAATAAGATAAAGCCAATTACTCATGCCCACTAAATAAGGCAATAAACCCACTACAAACAACAATACCGTATACAACAAAATTTGCGTTTTAGTAAAATTAACACCATGCGTTACCGGTAGCATTGGAATATTCACTTTCGCATAATCATTTTTACGGTGAATAGCTAACGCCCAAAAATGAGGGGGCGTCCAAGTAAAAATGAGTAATACCAATAAGAGTGCGTGAGGATGAATTTCATTGGTCATGGCAGTCCAACCAAGCAAAGGAGGGATAGCCCCCGCTAAACCACCAATAGTAATATTTTGCGGCGTCGCGCGTTTTAAATAAAGCGTATAAACAAAACTATAACCCACTAAACCCGATAAGGTTAAATAAGCCGTTAGCGGGTTAACAAGGGCAAACAGCAATACAAAGCCTAGTGCTGCAATGGTCGCGGCAAAAATGATGGCATTGTTGGCGGTAATACGTCCTTCTGGTAAAGGTCTGTTATGGGTTCTGCCCATGATGGCATCAATTTTTTCATCGACAATATGATTAATAGCAGCTGCCGCTGACGATAATAAGGCAATGCCAAGCATGGCAGGAATAAAAAGCTGCCATGGTAAACCTCCCGGTACAGATAAACTCATCCCTACCACCGCAGTAAGTACTAACAAAGCAACAACTCTAGGCTTAGTTATATCATAGTAAGCGCGCCATTTAGGCATAGTTACCGCAGGCATTTCTGTGTCGATCATCACTTTACCCATTATTATTTACTCCTGCTAAATTTTTCGACGCAAGCGATACGTTAAAGCGATTAACGTCAGCATTAAACATGCCGCGACAATGTTATGCCCCACAGCAACGGATAGTGGCAATGAAAACCAAATATTACTGATACCAAGTAAAACTTGCGCAACCAATGCAAAAGCAACCATTAACGCTGAGCTTTTAAAAACACGTGTTTGTGCTTTCAAAAGTATCATGGTCAACAACCAAGCTAAATATAAGGTAGTAACAATAGCGCCAAACCTATGCACCACATGAATAGTCACTCGTTCATCATGGTCTAAGTGCCCGTATTCGTAGCTTGCTCGTTTAGGGGGCACTAAATCAAAAGAACGCTCGAAATTTAACTGCTCTTGCCAACCCGATTGGCAAATAGGCAACTCAACACAACTCAACGCCGCATAGTTTGAAGACGTCCAACCGCCAAGGGCAATTTGCCCACTTAACACCACAATACCGAGTAAAGCATAACGACCATATTTTTTAATCTGCCAATCACTTTGATTAATTCGCAGTGACTTTAAACGTAAATGCAGCAAAAATAATAAACACAAGGTAGTAAAGCCACCAAGTAAATGCCCCATGACTACAATAGGCATTAGCTTCATGGTAACTGTCCACATGCCTAAAGCGGCTTGAAAAATAACAACTATTAAAATGAGTAGTGGCAAACGCAGCGGTGTTCCTTGGCTGCGTTGTTTGAACGATAAAAAAGCAATCGCTAATATCAGTAACCCTAGGGCGCCGGCAAAATAACGATGGATCATCTCATTCCACGCTTTCGCAGGTTCAACTTCTCGCTCAGGGTAAGCTAATTCAGCTTGTGCTATTTGCTCTGCCGTTTCGGGTACATCAATTAAACCATAACAAGTTGGCCAATCTGGACAACCTAACCCCGCATGAGTTAGCCGCGTATAAGCACCTAAACTCACCACCACTAGGGCTAATAAAATACTGACCACAACGAGTTTTTGAATGGTGTGATTACTGTGCTCATTCATCTTAACCCACCTTCGAATATTTCAGTAGCTTCTTCATATCCGTTAGAATTTGTTTGCCAAAATGTGGTAATTGAGTTCTATTTTCAGGTACTTGATGGCTTAAAAAAACATTACCAAGTGGGTCAACAATATAAACTTTCGACGGCTCAATAAGTTGCTCCCTCAATACTGGCTTAGCAATTAATTGCCACTGACTTTTTGCTAACTGCTGAGTTTGCTCTGCTGAAAATTGATTTTGATAGAGGGCAACAGGCGTAATTCTGGGCATGTCTTTGCCTAAAGCCACATACGTGTTGTGCACCACTGCCATCGTTTTTTCACAGTCGACATTACATTGCGCTGGCACGTTATAAAGTATTAACCACTGCTGCTTAAATGCGGCTTTATCAATCCCCAACTGCGCTAAGGTTAATTCGTGAGTTAATAAGGTGCCCGTATTGGTAACCCCCGTAGCTAACCATTGTCCATTTAAAGCAAATTTGGCCAAAATAATCGGCAAGGCAAAAACGGCAATGACAAGTAACAAGATTCGACGATTTTTTTGCTGGGTTACTTTTACTTGAACAACTGCTGGGAGAGCTGTTTTTGATTGAGCTATTTTTGATTGGGCAATAGGGTCTTCATCAGATACAGGATTCATACTACGTTACCTTGTTATTCTCTTTATTAGCTTTTATCAGTTTTTATATAGGCGCCAAACTTCGCCCATAACATCAGTAACAGCCAAGCTAATGCCAAACTAAACCACTGAAAAGCATAAGCGCGATGCTTCTCTGGCGGCATCACGATTGGCTGCCAATTTTTTTCAAAACCTAATGCTTCATTTTTATCGACATAAACGACAAAAGGTAATAGCTGACGAGCAATTAATGATGAAAATTTATCCAGTTCTATTTGCTGTACTCGCAGCGGCCACTGTACCCGCGAAAACGTTTGCTCTTGCAATAAAATACCCACCTCAATTAAACGAATATTTCCCTTAAATTGATGCTGGCCATCTAACGCAGTGATTTCAGGTAGCTCTTGCCGATTAATAGAGCCTTGTACCCAACCAAGGTTAACTAATACCGCATAGTCATTAGTTACAGCCACTTGATAAGCCCGATAACCTAAACGACCTTTGTTAACCTGATTATCCAATAAAAACACTTGGTTTTTATCAAATTGGCCATTAATAACAACAGGAAAGTCATTTACCTCTGCAAAGCCATTGCTTTTATTGACAGGGGTTACAACGTGCGCAAGTGATATTGCACTTTGAGCATTGAGTTGTTCAATTTTTATCAGTCGCTGCTCTTTTTCTAAGGCCCGAGCACTTTGCCAAAAACCTAATTTTACTAGTGCCGAAAAAACAAGCACAGTAACCACAAGCCAAAGTAAGTTAAGCTTGTTGAATAGCTTTGGTCGCTTTTCCTCAATATTCAAAGAAGCATTACTTAGCATTAAAAACACAATCCTTACAACAAATTACCCTTAGGATACAGATCTCAAATTCACGGTTTTATTAATTTTTTACATGGCTATGCAGTTAACTCTCTATTTAGTAGGTAATGACTGGATTCTTCGCTTTAGTTCAAGGAAAAGGCACGGAGTTGACGCTAGTCAATGAGTACCTTTGACGAAGAAATTAAGCGAAGAATCCAGTCAGTTCCCCTAAAGAATGTAGACAAATACGAATAGCATTACCCAGACCACATCAACAAAATGCCAATACCAACTAGCGGCTTGAAAAGCAAAGTGATTTTCAGGAGTAAAGTGCCCTTTCAATACTCTAAAGAACATGACTATAAGCATGATGCAGCCTAACGTTACATGCATGCCATGAAAACCTGTCAACATATAAAAAGTATTACCGTATATACCGCTGGTTAAATACAGCTGCATTTCATCAGAATAACCATGGGAGTATTCTAGTACTTGGAAACATAAGAAAGCTAAACCCAAGATAATAGTTAAACCTAACCATGCTTTTAATTGTGGACGCTTATTTTGCTCTAAGGCAACATGAGAAAAATGCGCGGTAATTGACGAGGTCAATAACAAAACGGTATTAAGTAACGGTAATCCGTACCAACCCATACCCGTCGTTTCAGTGCCATCGGGCGTTTTCAGTAACGGCCAGCTCGCGGTAAATTCAGGCCATAAAACAGCGGCGGTTTCAGCATTATTTCCTGCACCACCTAACCAAGGCACAGCAAAGGTACGGGCATATAACAATGCCCCAAAAAAGGCGGCAAAAAACATCACTTCTGAAAAAATAAACCAGCTCATTCCTTGGCGAAATGAATTATCCATCTGGTGACTATATTTACCCATCATCGATTCATTGATAACATTACTAAACCAACCCACCACCATGTAAATAACCAGTGCGATACCCGCTAGTAATAAATAACCGCCATAACCACTCACTTCGTTTTTTAAATCGGTAACATAATTTGCTGCACCAAAGGCAATCATAAATAAAGCCACGGCGCCTATAATAGGCCAGCGACTCTGCGCTGGTACATAATACATTTCATATTCTTTTGTTGTCATTTTGGTTCCCTTTTACTTATAAAGAGTTTAGGTCGACATTACGAATCAGCTTTACCACTAATATCATACAAAGTGTATGACAATGTCAGCGTGGTTATTTCAGCAGGTAAGTCGCGATCGACATAAAATTGTAAGCCCATCTCTACTTCTTCCCCGGCTTGCAAAGGTTGCTGAGTAAAACAAAAACATTCTATTTTTTGAAAATATCCTGCGGCAATTCCTGGCGAAACCGAGGGTACGGCTTGTCCGACAATCGCGCGCTGGGACTTATTTTTAGCGTAGAAATTAACAAATTTCATTTCACCTGGGTGCACAGAAACTTCATTAATTACCGGTTCAAACTGCCAAGGTATGCCTTTCGCGGTACGAGTAATAAACTGCACTTTAACCGTACGCGAGGTATCAACACCTTCATTCGCATAAACAACGCCAACGCTGTTGGTTTTACCATTCAAGCCAGTAATATCACAAAAAACATCATATAAAGGCACCAGAGCAAAACCAAAACCAAACATAGCAAACACTACTAACACTAGTTTTTTGATCACTTTGCTATTGCTTTGCTTAGCTTCTTGTTGGTTAGTTTCTTGCTCTGCTCCGTTGCTCATTACTAACCTTTTTTGTCATCAATAACGGGTGGCGTACTAAAGGTATGATATGGTGCTGGACTTGCCACCGTCCATTCCAAGCCCTCTGCGCCATCCCATGGTTTAGCTGGGGCTTTCTCACCACCTTTAATGCATTTAATCACCACGGCTAAGAAAATTAGCTGTGATAAACCAAAGGCAAAACCGCCAATACTGACCCATTTGTTAAAGTCAGCAAATTGCAAAGCATAGTCAGGGATTCTGCGAGGCATGCCTGCTAAACCTAAGAAGTGCATTGGGAAAAATAATAAGTTAACTGAAATAAGCGAACACCAAAAATGCCACTTACTCAGGCTATCGTTGTACATGTGCCCCGTCCATTTAGGTAACCAATAATAGGCACCCGCATAGATAGAGAAAAGTGAACCGGTAACTAACACATAGTGAAAATGTGCCACAACAAAGTAGGTATCATGATATTGAAAATCCACTGGCGTTAACGCTAGCATTAGCCCTGAAAAGCCGCCGATGGTAAACAGAATAACAAAGGCGATAGAAAACAACATTGGTATTTCAAAGCTCATGGAGCCACGCCACATAGTGGCAACCCAGTTAAAAACTTTCACCCCAGTAGGCACCGCAATTAACATGGTGCAATACATAAAGAACAGCTCACCAAATAACGGCATTCCTGTGGTAAACATGTGATGCGCCCAAACAATAAATGACAACAAAGCGATAGATGCTGTGGCATAAACCATTGAGCTATAACCAAAGAGCTTTTTACGGGCAAAAGCAGGAATGATAGTCGAGACAATACCAAAGGCGGGCAAAATCATAATGTATACTTCTGGGTGACCAAAGAACCAGAAAATATGCTGGAACATAACGGGATCACCACCACCTGCGGCATCAAAAAAACTAGTACCAAAATAGGTGTCGGTGAGTAACATGGTGACCACACCTGCCAACACAGGCATTACGGCAATCAATAAATAAGCGGTAATAAAAAATGTCCAAACAAACAACGGCATTTTCATGTACGTCATGCCTGGTGCACGCAAATTCATGATGGTTACAACAATATTGATTGCGCCCATTATTGAAGAGATACCCATAATATGCACAGCAAAAACAAAGAATGCCGTGCTACCGTTTGAATAGGTTGTTGATAATGGGGCATAAAAGGTCCAACCAAAATTTGGTGCACCACTTTCCATAAAGAATGAGCCAAGCAAAATAGCAAAAGCAAAAGGTAGGATCCAAAAGCTCCAGTTATTCATGCGAGGTAAAGCCATATCTGGCGCCCCAATCATCATAGGTAACATCCAGTTAGCAAAGCCCGTAAAGGCTGGCATAATGGCACCAAATACCATGATTAAACCATGCACGGTTGTTAACTGATTAAAAAAATCTGGCTCAACAATTTGCAAACCCGGCTGAAATAATTCAGCGCGGATCACCATGGCCAAAGCGCCTCCCGTGAGCAGCATGATAAAAGAGAACCATAAATACAAAGTACCAATGTCTTTATGGTTAGTGGTGTATAACCAACGCTTAATGCCTGTCATTTTATGATCATGAGAATCGCCATGATGTTCATCAGCTAACGATTCATTTATTGTTTCTGTTATCATTTCTTATTCCCCACCAGCTGCTTTAACATCTGCACTTTGCACTAAATCACCCGTGTCGTTACCCCAAGCATTTCGCTCATAAGTGACCACTGCAGCAATTTCTTTTAAGCTAAGTTGTTTGCCATAACCTTGCATACCTGTACCTGCGCGGCCATTAAAGACCACGTCAATATGCTCGGCTACAGAACCAGTTGTTGCAATAGGGCTGCCCTTAAGAGCAGGAAAAGCAGGAGGAAGGCCTAAACCAGTAGGCTGATGACAAGCTGCGCAATAGGCCATATAAGTGCTTTCACCTAATTGCATTAACTCACCTTTTGACATAGAGGCATCTAACGACGCTTTTTCAGCATCTGCTGCCTGTGCAACTAATGCATGCTGCTCATTAAGCCAAGCGTCATAATCGTGTGCAGATTTTACTTCAACAACAATGGGCATGAAGCCATGATCTTTACCGCAAAGCTCAGCACATTGACCTCGATAAACGCCGGGCTTATCGACATTGGTCCAAGCTTCATTAATAAAACCAGGGTTTGCATCTTGTTTAACGGCAAATGCAGGTACCCACCAAGAATGGATAACATCATCGGAAGTAATTAAAAACCGTACTTTTTTATTGACTGGGATAACGAGAGGTTTATCAACTTCGAGTAAGTAATTTTCATCTTTCTCTGCACCATTACCAGCAAAGCTGCCATTTTGATTTTCATATTGCTCTCGTGGCGTTGAAAGTACCGAATAGTATTCAATATTTTGATCAAAATATTTATAGTGCCATTTCCATTGCGAGCCCGTAACTTGAATGGTGACTTCGGAATTGTCATTGTTTTCCATGTCAATCAAGGTGCTCGTTGCAGGAACTGCCATGGCGATAAGAATAACGATAGGAATTGCCGTCCAAAGTATTTCTACTTTCGTACTTTCATGAAAATCTGCGGCTTTAGCACCTTTAGATTTTCGATGAAAAACCATTGACCAAAACATAGCGCCAAAAACTACCACACCAATAGCAGTACATATATAGAGTGCCAGCATATGTAAATCATATACTTCTCTACTGACTGCCGTTACCCCTTTGGTCAGATTTAACTGTGTATCTGCCCAAGCTGAACTAGAAAGCAGACTAGTAAAAAACAGCCCCCCTCCCAACAACCAACGTTGGTTACTTCTACTCACTCAACCTCTCCTCTATCAATAGCCATTTATTAAAGATAAAAGTTCAGAACTTTTGATGCTTTTTAAAATAGGATATAAACAATAGAAAACAGAAATACAGCCATGTACATCACAACTCATTAAACTGATTATCTGCTAATTATATTTTTATTAAATTAACTGACGTTGAGCGGCAATCCCTTTCGCTAGATATAGACTAGAGATGAAACTAAGTTTTCGAAAGCGCACTAACGTCTTATTATTTTTGTACAGTTATTTTTTGTTCGATTACTGCTCTAGAATCACTCAAAACTTGATCTAGGTCAAACAATTTTTTAATTATAGAAAAATAAACGCTAGTAATTTCAATAGAGTAACGACTCTAGTCTTTTATGAAGCCTTTACAGACATAGGCTGCGGTGATTTTAAACATTAACGACAAGAATGTGCTGAGTGGATAAAATGCGCATTATAAATTGATTAGTTAACGAACAATTTTATCGCTACATTAAAGAATAGAGAGTAAGAATAGGAAGATTTAAAGTGGTCGTTGGGGTGCATCGTTGAGATGAATAGTTGAGCTATAAAAATAAGTTCAACTATGTTCCTCAATTATTTTGGTTTGGGTATATTTAACTTTATTGCTTATCTTTGGCTCTGCTCCACAATACTGTTGTCTATGCTATAAAACGTTGATTTTATATACTTTGTAGGTCGTCCTTTAGGGCGTCAATGTGATGGGCTAAAGCCCAACCTACATAGTGATAAGAACATTAAAGAAAATTCAACAACAACGTACTACAACAGAGCTTTATCTTTACATCCAGTTGCCATTGCGAATAACACCAACAGCAAGCCCTTCAATATTAAATTCCTGACAAGTTAAATCAACCTTGATAGGTGAAAAGCTTTCATTTTCAGCCTGTAAATAAACAATATTTCCCTCACGTTTAAAGCGCTTAACCGTAACATCATTTTCAACACGGGCCACAATTACTTGACCATTTTGTACATCTGTCGTTTGGTGAACCGCCAACAAATCGCCATCTAAAATACCAATATCCTTCATGCTTTCACCATTAACGCGCAGCAAATAGTCTGCGGCTGGATGGAATAAATTACCATCCATTTTATAATGGTCTTCAACATGTTCTTCCGCCAAAATAGGCTCACCAGCAGCAACACGACCAATAAGAGGCAAGCCCTCTTCGTGAGTAAATTGCTCCGCTAAACGAATACCTCGGGATGTACCCGGCAGCATTTCAATGTAACCCTTTTTAGCCAGTGCCTTTAAATGCTCTTCTGCGGCATTGGCTGATTTAAAGCCAAAAAACTGAGCAATTTCTGCTCGGGTAGGTGGCATGCCAGTATTTTGAATATTCTCTTTGATGAGATCAAATATCTGCTGTTGGCGGTTTGTTAAAGGCTTTAATTCATGTATTGCTGGCATAAGCTTTTCCTTTCTAGGCAAAGGGCTGTATTTATTTACAACTGTCAGTATATACAGTTTCAATGCAAGTGCAATATGCTGTTTACATAAATTGTTCATCTCACAGGCAGGTCATCTCATCATAACGTAATAACCTTTCCCTTAAATACCCATTTAAGGTTGAGTTAAGTTTCATCATTAATACTCGCTTTTAAGCAATCTATATTGATTAATTGAAGAGGCTCAATATGAAAAAACTATTCAAGGTATTAGCAAGTCGTGCGACACATTTTCCTGAACAAGATGCGTTAATTTCAAACGATGGCCGTACGCAAACCATGATTAACAATCAACAGTTGCTCGACCATATATTCACCGTTGGCAATTTTTTTGAAAAAGAAGCGGTTAAGTGTATCGGCCTTTTTATGGACAACTGCGCACAATGGATAATTTGTGATTTAGCGGCGGCAAAATTAGGCATTACACTAGTGCCCATCCCTTTGTTCTTCAGCCAATCACAAGTCGATCATTTAGTGGTTTCTGCGGGGATTGAGGCAATTCTAACACAGCCATTGATGGTAGATATTTTAAAAAGTAATCAGTCTTTGGCGATTGAAAATTCTAAAAAAACTGAAGCTGTTCTGCCTCTTGAAAATACCGTCATGCTGCGAATAGCACTTAAAAAACGGGCTAAAATGTCGGCTAAAGAGGCTGTCGATTTAACAAAGAGCATTAAAGTAACCTATACCTCGGGATCGACAGGAGAGCCTAAAGGGGTATGTCTATCAGCTCAAAGCATTGGCGCAGTATGCGAAGGTATCGCAGCATCGATGAGTGCAATGGCAACCACTAATCACTTATGTGTTTTACCCCTAGCAACCTTGCTAGAAAATATTGCTGGCGTGTATGTGTGTTTACTGCACGGTGGGGTAGTGATCACCGAGCCATTAGCTGCCTTGGGTTTCTTATCTAATGCAAAATTCGACATAAGTAAATTGCTGGCGAAGATAGATTTATATCAAGCTGGCAGCATTATTTTATTGCCGCAAATGTTAACGCTTTTAGTGCACGGATTTAATGGCACGGTATTAAAACAATGCTCAAGTTTGCAGTTTATTGCTGTTGGTGGCGGAAAATCGTCAAAGCCGATTTTACAGCAAGCTAACATCTTAGGTTTACCCGTTTTTGAAGGTTATGGCTTATCAGAATGTGGCTCGGTAGCGAGCTTAAATTTACCGTCTCAACAAAGAATTGGTAGTGTCGGAAAAGCCCTGCCACATATTGATGTTGTTATTAGTGAAGAGGGTGAAATAGTCATTGAAGGTCAAGCGATGCTTGGCTACTTAGGCGAATTAGACCAAGCTGTAGACCGTATTTACACCGGTGATTTAGGTTACATAGATGAAGACGGTTATATATTTGTTTCCGGCAGAAAAAATAACAAGATTGTCAGTAGCTTTGGACGGAACATTTCGCCTGAGTGGGTTGAGGCGAGTTTATCTTCATCGGCTGTTATTTCACAAATTGCCGTTTTTGGTGAGGCGCGTCCTTCGTTATCAGCCGTAATTGTCTCTCCTTTAAATGATACCGAAGAGATCAACAAAGCCATTGAGGAATGTAATAAACATTTACCTGATTATGCACAAATTCGTCATTGGCTTAGTGCTGAGCAACCTTTTACCCCTAACAACAACTTGCTGACTAACAATGGCCGTTTAAAAAGGCTGAACATTGAAAAATTTTATCAGCAACAGCTTGCTGCGCTTTACGCTTAACTTTCACCAATCATTTTTGAGAAATTAATATGAACAATATCATTACCCCAACACAAAGCCATAACTTAACGCATGACCGAATAGATAGCCTAACAAACGACTTAACTGCTCAACAAACAGTGATGTTAGCAAAGCAACATTTAGCAAAAGAGGGTTGGGTACTATTGCGCGGCTTTGACAGCAATTTAGATAAATTTAGTGAACTACTGCAACAGTTTTGCCAACAGCTAACCTTTGATCCCGCCAGAGAGTTTGCCGATAACGCCAGTCAAAAAGTCAATGCAGGGAAAGAGTCGGTAGGTTTACATATAGAAAATGGTAACACACCTTTTCCTCCTCAATATGTCGGCTTTTATAGCGCTAAAAGTGCCAAATCTGGTTCGCAAACCACAATATGCGATGGTAGAGAGTTATTTAAAAACATGCCTGCTGAATTGCAACAGAAATGGCGACAAGGGGTTACGGTGTCTAGACAACTACCGGCACATTTATGGCGTAAATATGTCGCAGCCCAACACCCAAAGATAAATTCGGCGAGTGAAGTTGAAGAAAAACATTTAGCAGATTTTATTGCGGTAAACCCAAATCAGCGCGGCTCAATAAATAGTGATGGCAGTTTAGATTATCAATTAGACATTCAACCATGCTTGGTTAACAAAAGAGAAGACGTTCCTAA
>MAAC01019335.1_pt1 | contig 40100 bp, 35 predicted proteins | sample 1115981 | NCBI WGS metagenome assembly MAAC01 (sample SAMN04961126, study PRJNA320927) | seawater metagenome | isolation source: sample BD02T64 sea water enriched with oil for 64 days | place: USA:Gulf of Mexico | collected 2013-07-27 | reverse complement strand
GAAATTTCGCAACTGCTGGCCTATGAGGTGACGCGCGAATTAGAAATGACCACAAAGACTATCACCACACCAATGCAGGAAATGGATGCACCGGTTTTGGCTGGCAAAAAGCTTGCGCTGATTTCGATTTTACGGGCGGGTAATGGCCTGTTGGATGGTGTGCTTGAACTGATCCCATCGGCGCGTGTAGGCTTTGTCGGCCTCTATCGCGATGAGGAAACTTTGCAGCCGGTGCAGTATTATTTCAAAGTGCCTGAGGGCATGGAAGAACGTCTGGTGATCGCGGTAGATCCGATGCTGGCAACGGGGAATTCATCTGTAGCGGCGATTGATTTGCTGAAGAAATCTGGTGCGAAGAATATCCGCTTCTTGTGCCTATTGGCGGCACCTGAAGGTGTTGCACGTATGAAAGAAGCCCACCCTGATGTGCCAATCATCACGGCGTCTTTGGATGAGAAGTTGAACGAGCTTGGTTATATTGTGCCCGGCCTTGGCGATGCGGGTGACCGGATGTTTGGCACCAAATAGTCCAAATAAAAATATTGAGATACGAGACGCCTTTGCTTTCGCAAGGGCGTTTTGCGTTTAGGGCTATGCCTAACACCCGTTATTGGGGTTGGTATTCCAACAGCGAACAATGGTTTTGGCCTTTGGGTGTTGTCATTGGTGGGATCACTTTGATTGCCGGGTTTTCTTTTTGATTTGATCCTATCCTATCCGTCACAAATCGTTTGTAGTCGCACCCAGTTGTCATCACTTAAAGCCTGATGTGGGGCTTGGTCGGGCCAGGGGTCGGCCTCGATCAGGGGCAGGGTGGTTTCACCGGTTGGATCAAGCGCCCAAGCATAGGGGGTTGCGCGCACACTGGCATCTGAAAAAGCCTGCAGCAGGGTTGCGTCAGAGAGGGCAGGACGTGGTTGCGTTACGATAAATTCGGCCCAGACGCGCAGATCATCTGAGGGGATCTTACCGGTCGTCAACAAGCGCAGGCTGGCGGACATGCCAAGGTGGTCCAGCATCTCGGCCACAGGGTCACGATGGATACGACGTAGGTCTTCCGCGATGACATAGCCTGCGGTAACGTCGGGATCCTCAAAATCCTCTACCAAAGAGCGGTTCAAAAGGATGATGCCGCCGGGCAGGTTGAGGCTGGTTTGTAAGCCCGACCGCAATACCGCGATATGGCGCAAAGCCGGATCGCTATGTGCGGTGGGCGCGGGCAGGGCAAGGCGGCTGCGTAAGATATTGAGGCTGCGCAAACCACTTGGACTTTCACAGGGGCTGCCAGCGAGATGTTGAATTTCGCTCAAAAGATCATCACCAATTTGGACACGGGTCACGGTTGGTAAAACATGAGTTGCTTGACGGCGCAGGGCTGAGGGCAGCCAAAAAACTGAGAGGGCCAGACCGGCAAGAATACTCGCGGCAATCATGGTTTTGCGCAAACGTCCCGGACGTGGCGTGCGTCGGTTGATTGCGGTCAGAACCTTCTCGATGGCGGCAACCATATCCTCATCCGCAACTTCAAGGGTCTCGCTTCCGTCTTCATCCGGGGCATAGATCGCAGGCCTATTACCTTTGTTCGTACGGCGGATGGCAGCGAGGGACCAATGGGTCAACGCGGTGTCAGATTGGGTGTTAAGTGAGAGGGTCGAATTTCCGAAAGATATTATGACCTCGCGAAGCTGCGCCTGCGGGGTTTCACGCCAAAGACCGGTGGATTCAAGGCGTTCGTACTCTTTAAGTGCTGTCATCAAAGGATAGATCCAGCCTGTATACTACTTGTTGTTTTGGATAGTGTATACCGATGTGGATCCGCCGACAATATCTTGGTAGGAATTCAACCCAAGGCTAACTAAGGCCAAAATTTACAATTCTCGTGGCGTGGTGAATGGTCGAATTCGGTGTTATAGGGAGAGTGGATACGGCAGGCGCATGGCCTGTTAACTGATTGAATGTCGATGCATTAGTGATGCTTTGGTGTTGGGAGTTTCGCGCGTGGTTGCCCAGATAGGATGTGAAAATGAAATCAAATAATTTCGTTCCTAAGGGCGCCGCCAGCTTTTTGATAGATTATGATCAGCCCTCTAAGGATATCTATTTCCTGCTTCTCCCGAAGCTTACGATGCTTGCTTTTAGCGCGGCGGTTGAACCACTTCGCATTGCCAACCAAATTACCAATAAGGAACTTTATCGTTGGTTTTTATTATCTGAAGACGGGCAGCCGGTATCTTGTTCTAACGGTATTGAAATCGTTCCGAATTCCGGGCTTGAAAACCTGCCGAGTTCAGAACAAATTTTTGTATGCTCGGGTATTGAGGCGGCTGAAAACATTAGCGACAAAATTCTTGCATGGCTGAGGCGACAACGGGCGCATGGTTGCAAGCTGGGAGGCATCTGCACTGGCGCATTTTCTCTGGCTAAGATTGGCCTTCTGAACAATAGGAGGTTTACCTTACATTGGGAAAATCAGCCAGCGTTTGTAGAGCTCTTTCCCGAATTGGAACCAACCGAAAACCTGTATGAGATCGACAATGATCTAATGACATGTGGCGGGGGCAGTGCGGCAACGGATATGATGCTGGATATGATCGAACGTGAACACGGACAGGATCTGGCAGTAGTCGTATCAGATATGTGCATTCACTTCCGGTCAGGAACTCAGAAAACGGTGCAGAAATCGGCGTATTCAGTCGCCCTAAACAGCCGCAATCAACATTTGATCAATGCAATGCAGATTATGAGCGCCAATATAGAAGAGCCCTTAAATATTGCTGAAGTTTCAGACCTTGTTGGTATCTCGCGCCGACAGCTGGAGCGGCTATTTGTAAAAAATCTGGGGACTTCACCTGTTCAGTTTTACATTGAAAGCCGCATCTCTAGGGCGCATGCCTTGCTGAATGAAACCAAAATGTCTGTGGCCGAGATTTCTGCGGCGACAGGGTTTAACAGCGGGACACAAATGTCGCTCCGGTTTAAGCAACGCTATGGTACTTCTCCCGGCGCTTTCAGAAAAAGCTGGACCAACCGCCAAGAAGGTTAGCGTTTGTATTGCTTCTGGCTGAGCGACCCTCAAAAGACCTCCGCCCCGAATTGAGCTAACGGGGGGCGTAGAGTGACAATATGCGCCTTCCGTGTTATTTTCGCTGGGGTGAGACTAAGGGGGGGAGAAATGATAGCTGAAAGCAAACTACCTCAGATGAATGGTTGGGACATGACCTGCGGAGGCGGGTTCGAAACTTGGCTCCAATATGTCGACGGGTTCGAACTTCGCCACTTTTGTGCCTTCGAACTTCTCAACGACAAGCGGGGCGTCGCCTGCCTGACTGATTACCATCGCAGGCTTGTCGAGGGGGCGGTTTCGAATGGCTTCGGTGTGATCAATGAAGGTCTACACTATCGTTCCAGCCGTGACTGGGGAGAGTTGATCGGCTTTTCCCGTGCGGCCCTCGAAGAAATTAACGCTCGGGGGATCGAATTCTACAAGAATTTTGCTCGTGAATACGAAAGCCCAGAGACCCCGATGCTTGTTGGGGGTGTCATAGGACCGCGAGGCGACGCTTACGACGTGGGTCGCACCCCAAATGCGGGGGAGGCCGAGGAGTACCACTCCGAGCAGATTTTAACGCTCAAGAAAGCCGGGGCAGACCTGATTACGGCGGCCACATTCTCCTGCGTGTACGAAGCGATTGGCCTCGCTCGTGCGGCAAAGGCTGCGGAAATACCTGTCGTGATCTCGTTCTTTATCAAGAAGGGGGGGCGGCTTTCGGGCGGTGAAACCTTGGAAGAGGCGATTGCGAAGGTTGACGCGGCCACTGGCAATACACCCGCCTATTACATGATCAATTGCACCCATCCAACCGAGTTCGAACCCGCCCTGACCGACGGATCTTGGACAAAACGGCTAGGAGGTTTCATGCCCAACGCGGTCGCAATGGAAACATTGGATCTTTGTAAACTTGGCCATCTTGAAGACGGAGATCCAGAGGAACTCGGTGGGCAAATGGCCGATCTTGCACGGCGTTTTCCCCACATCAATGTCTGGGGTGGATGCTGCGGCACCGACGGACGCCACATCGGCGAAATCGCGCGACAGGTTGGTGACGTTCGAAAAACGATGGCAGCTGAGTCTGCAGAGCTGAAATTGTAACAGAGACAGCTGCCAAAATTTTTACGGGGTGTTACGCCTCTTTAAACTGTTTCCGCAGTTCAAACTTCTGGATTTTGCCTGTTGATGTCTTTGGCAAATCTCCGAACTCAAAGGCTTTGGGGCATTTGAAGCCGGCGAGGCGTTCGCGGGTGAAGAGGCGAAGCTCTTCGGCGGTGACACTTGCGCCCTCTTTCAGCTCGATGAAGGCGCAGGGGACTTCACCCCAAGTCTCGTCTGGTTTGGCGACAACAGCGCACAGCAAGACAGCGGGGTGGTGCATGAGGGCGCCTTCGACTTCCACGGAAGAGATATTTTCGCCGCCTGAAATGATGATGTCTTTGGCGCGGTCGGTAATGCGGATGTAGCCGTCGTCATGTTGATAAGCCACATCTTCAGAGTGGAAATATCCGCCTGCGAAGGCCTTGGCACTGGCTTCGGGGTTTTTGAGATAGCCTTTCATGACGGAATTACCACGGATCATGATTTCACCGGCGGTTTCACCATCCCAAGGGACTTGCACCATCGTGTCTGGATCAAGCACGGTGATGTCCTCCATATGTGGCATCAACACGCCGGTGCGGGCTTTGATATCGGCGCGCTCAGGGCCTTCAAGTCCATCCCAGCGGGTATCATCCCACAGGCATTCCGTGACGTGGCCGTAGGTTTCTGTCAGCCCATAAACTTGGGTGACATTGAAGCCAAGCGGTTCAACCGCCTGCAAAACAGCGGCGGGGGGCGGGGCGCCGGCGGTGAAAACCTCAACAATGTGGTTAAAATCACGACGATCCGTTTCGGGTGCATGGATCAACATGTTCAGCACAATTGGCGCGCCGCCGAAATGGGTGACGCCTTCATCTGCGATCGCATTAAAGATCGCCTTGGCGGTGATATCGCGACAACAGACAACGGTGCCACCAAGGGCAGGCATCATCCAAGTGTGGTTCCAGCCGTTACAGTGAAACAGAGGTACAATCGTTAGATAACGAGGGTACATCGTCATGCCCCATGAGATCGGTGTGCCCATGGTTTTCAAGTAGGCGCCACGGTGATGACAAACGACACCCTTGGGCCGCCCGGTGGTGCCAGAGGTGTAGTTCAGAGAAATGCTCTCCCATTCGTCCTGCGGCAGGAGCCAAGCAAAATCGGATGTGCCTTTGGCGATGAAATCTTCATATTCAATGTGGCGACCGCTGGCAGGGTGACCTGCTTGGGTATCAGAGACTTCAATGATCAGGGGGGCGGGACCAGACATCTTGGCAATGGCAGTCTCGGCGAGGGCGACAAATTGGCTGTCGACAAGCAGGGCCTTGGCCTCTCCATGATCGAAAATATAGCTGACAGTATCGACCTCAAGCCTTGTATTGATGGTATTCAGGACGGCACCACAGGCAGGCACGCCGAAATGCGCTTCGGCCTGGGCTGGGATATTGGGCAGGAGGGTGGCAACAACATCGCCCGATGCAATACCTGCGCGTACAAGCGCAGAAGCAAGCTGCGTGGCGCGGGCGTGGTATTCACGATAAGTGCGGCGGATATTGCCATAGACCAAAGCTTCGCGTTCAGGGAATACGGCGAGCGCACGGGTCAGGTGGGACAGGGGCGTTAGCGGCACAAAATTGGCAGCGTTACGTTCCAGCCCGGTTTCATCATTCATCCAGCCCATGGTGTTTCCCCCTTATAGTGAGCCCCCCTTCCGGGTGGCCCTAGATATTTCGTAATTGATAGTATTGACGCGGGGTCAATGTTTTGGAAAGCCTGTTTACGACTGATTAAGCACAATATCAGTCAGCCCGTCTTTTTACACATAGAACTCTCTCACAGGTGACCCCCTCATGACGACTGATTTTTCTGTTTCTCGCCCCTTACTTGCTGCGGGATGTATCACGCTAGGCATGGCATCTGTCAGCTTGGTGGATCAGTTTGTCGCTATTCTAAAAACCGAGGCCAGCGTTTGGCAGTTCCTGTTCTTACGCGGGCTGATGATGTTGGCAGTGTTGTTGGGCTTTGCCTGGCTACGCAACTTGCCCATGCGGGCGCAAAACCTAAGTGCGGTGATGCTGCGCTCTGTGACGATGTCGCTTGGGTTGGCGGTTTACTTTGGCTCGTTGGGATTCGTTTCGGTGGCCACGGCAGCGGCAGGATTGTTCACGTCACCGATCTTCGTTCTGCTGATCTCGGCGCTCTGTTTGCGCCAGAAGGTGGGTGTCTGGCGGATCGGAGCGGTGGCGCTGGGCTTTCTAGGGGTGATCTTTGCATTAACGCCAGGCAGCGAAGGTCTGTTGATGGATCCGGTGGGATTTATCGCCGGGGTCAAAGCAAGCAGCAGCAACGGCGGGATCGTGAATTATATCCCGGCAGCTGGCGGGTTGTTCTATGCAATTGCGGTGATTGCCACGCGGCAATGGTGCGGGGGCGAAAGCACAATGACATTGCTGGTTTATTATATCGGCTTCATGGCGGCCATCAGCGGACTGGTTGTTGGCCTGTTCACGATGATGCCGGGGGTATTGGCACTTGATCCATATCTGGTGGGGGGCTGGGTGTCTCCAACATCTACCTTCTGGTTCTGGACCGGGGTGCAGTCGGTGGGGTCGCTGGCCGGGATCGTCTTTCTAACGGTGGGCTATCAGAATGCAGAAGCATCCTACTTGACAGTTTTTGAGTACAGCGCGCTGGTGTTCTCGGCGTTGTTTAGTCTGATGATCTGGCGTGAGGTACCAACGGCGGGCGTGTTGATCGGGATGGTGCTAATCACGGTGGCCGGGGTGATAATCGCACTGCGGACGGGTCGTCTTGGTTCAGAAATGAGGAATTAACCCGAATCAAACCAAGCTTTCCGCGCCGTTAAGGTTTTGGTGGTTTATCTTTAAAGTGGTTAAATATCATTAACTTAGATTGGTTTTGGTTTCCGCTCTGTTAACATTCGTCAATGTATTTGGACAGTGAGTACCTGTCCAAATACATTGTTTCTGATCGCGGATCACTGACGCATTATCGCCGCGGCCTCGACCTGATTTCGCCTTTTGGTGCTGTCCAAATTTGATTGTCGCCGCAATCCTGCCGCGATCAGGTCAATGGAAGACACCAAAGGAACATCACCATGTATATGCGTAATCAGACAGCTTTCGCCGAATATGAACGTGTTATTCTTTCGCAGGAAACCACAATCTTAGGGGCATTTACCACGACGGGTATGGCAGCAGGCACTTTGCTTGAGACGACGTTGGGTTGGTATCCCGTGGAACAGCTAACAGTTGGCGATTGCATTGCGACGCTTGATGGAGGCATGGCACGTATTGTGGCGACCCGCCATGATTACGCGGAACCGGTGTCGTTAGTGCATCCGTCTGAAGGGTTTTTACATGTCCCAGGCGGGGCGCTTGAGAACTGTGATGCATTGCTTTTGCCTGTCGATCAGTTCGTGCGGATCGAAAGCCCGGAGGCCGAAAAATTACTGGGTGAACCCGCGGTTTTGGTGCCGGCCGCCGCGCTTGAAGGCTATCGTGGAATTTCGCGCAAATACCCGGAACGACGCGTGGAAGTGATTAATTTGCAGTTTGAGGATGAGGAAATTGTGTTCGCTAACACTGGTGTGCAGATTTATTGCGGATCCGGCATGGATAGCGATTACTTTACCCGTCTGGAGATGAAACGCGCTCGTTCCTTGTTGCAGCTGATGGACAGTGAACTCGGCTTTCTGAGCCCGATTGAAGAATCCCGCTTTGCGGCCTGAAATCGCGCGTGAAAACGGATAAGGCCGAGGAATATACTCCCCGGCCCCGGCCCCGATCCCAACAAAAACAATAAGCCACTGATAACAAGGTGGGAACGTTAAGAATGGGCCCTACCGGTGAAACCGTCACCTGATGCAGGGGCCCGTTTTTGCACCTGATCTATCAGGCAGCTTTGCCAAAGCGATCATAGAAACCTTCGCCTTTCGCCGCGAGATCACGCAGCAGTGCAGGTGCCGCAAACCGAGCGCCATGAGTGGCCTTCAGAGCGTCACAGATTTCAACCGCCTTCTCCGCACCAATGATGTCGATCCAAGACAGCGGACCGCCGGACCAAGGTGCAAAACCCCAACCAAGGATCGCGGCAACATCGCCTTCACGAATGTCCATCAACACGCCTTCTTCCAGCGCGCGGACTGCCTCCAGCGCCTGTACCATCATCAGACGGTTCTGGGCTTCTTCAAGGTCACGTTTGGTGTCATCCACAGGGTACTCACCTGCCAGACCATCCCAATATCTCTGACGTTTTCCCTTCTCGTCATAGCTATAAAAGCCAGCCTTTGCCTTGCGCCCAAGACGGCCAAGTTCCTCCATCCGGAAAATGATCTTGTCCACGGCCCCATCAGGGTAATCATCGCCCATTGCAGCACGAGTAGCGCGGGCAATTTTGGCGCCCAAATCGATGGAAGTTTCATCCACCAACTGCAATGGCCCAACAGGGAAGCCCAGCATTAGGGCGGCATTATCAACCAGTGCAGGGGCGACGCCCTCAGCAACCATACGGAGGCCCTCATTGATGTAGGGGATGATGCAACGGTTGGCGTAGAAGAACCGCGCATCATTCACAACAATCGGTGTTTTCTTGATTTGCCGCGCAAAATCAAGAGCTTTGGCGACGGCTCGATCACCAGTTTCTTTGCCTTTAATGATCTCCACCAGCATCATTTTCTCAACGGGAGAGAAGAAATGGATGCCGATGAATTGCTCTGGCCGACTGGACGCCTTGGCGAGATCTGAAATCGGCAGAGTGGAGGTGTTGGAAGCAAAAATGCAATCTTCGCCCACGACTGCTTCAACCCGTTTGGTGATTTCGGCCTTAACGCTGAGATCTTCAAAAACGGCTTCTACTATTAGATCGCAGCCTTTCAGCGCGTTTACATCATCGGTCGCGGTGATGCGCGACAACAGTGCATCTTTGGTTTCTGGCGTGGCCTTTTTGCGGGCAATGCCTTTGTCCATGTAGGTTTCGGAATAGGCTTTGCCCTTGTCGGCAGCTTCCTGATTTTGATCAAGCAACACAACGTCTATCCCTGCACGTGCTGAGACCAACGCAATGCCTGCCCCCATCATGCCTGCTCCTAGAACGCCAACCTTGCTGACCTTTTGATCGGGGACATCTTTCGGGCGCACAGCGCCTTTTTCCAGCGCTTCTTTGTTGATGAAAAGGCTGCGGATCATTGCGCTTGATGAAGGATTCATCAGCACTTTGGTGAACCAGCGCGCCTCGATACGGATGGCGGTGTCAAAGTCGACCTGCGCACCTTCATAGACTGCAGACAACAGGGCCTTCGCCGCCGGGAAGGCACCTTTTGTCTTGCCGTTGATCATGGCGTTCGCGCCAACAAAGGTCATGAAGCCAGCAGGGTGGTAGGGGGCGCCGCCGGGCATTTTGTACCCTTTTTCATCCCATGGTTTGACGAATTTGGGCTCTGATAGGATCCAAGCTTTAGCCGCATCCAACAGTTCGTCTGCTGGCACAACCTCATCAACCACGCCAGCCATTTTCGCCTTCTTCGGATCGTTTAGTTTGCCTTCCAACAATAGCGGGGCGGCGGCCATCGCGCCCATCTTGCGTGTCAACCGTGTGGTGCCACCAGCACCAGGGAAGATGCCAACCATGATTTCTGGCAGGCCGATTTTGGCCTTTGGATTGTCAGCGGCAAAGATGCGGTGACAGGCCAGCGGGATCTCAAGCCCTATGCCAAGCGCGGTGCCAGGCAGGGCGGCAGCGATCGGTTTGCCGCCTTTGTTTTTGTCGTCCATGCCGCCGCGCTCGATGTGGCGCAACATTCGGTGCATATCCATCACGCCGTCAAACAGGCCCTGTGCGGGGTTGTCACCGGCGCTTTCTTTCATCTTTGCGATGATGTTCAAATCCATGCCGCCGGCAAAACTGCCCGGCTTGCCTGATGTAATAACGATGCCTTTCACGGCATCATCCTTCAGGCCCGCATCAACCAGATTGTGTAAATCAACGAACCCTTGTTGGTTCATCACGTTCATGGATTTATCTTGGGTATCCCAGGTGATCACAGCAACGCCATCAGCGTCGGTTTTCATTGTGAAATCAGTCATGTCTTTATCTCCCTGATCCGCTTAAACGCGTTCAATGATGGTTGCGGCTCCCATGCCGGATGCGATGCAAAGCGTGGCGAGGCCACACTCGAGGTCGCGGCGCTCCAATTCATCCAGCAGCGTGCCGATGATGATCGCGCCAGTCGCACCAAGGGGGTGGCCCATCGCGATGGAGCCGCCGTTGACGTTGACTTTCGCGGGATCCACGTTGAACGCCTGCTGAAAGCGCAGCACAACAGAGGCAAAGGCCTCGTTGACCTCAAACAAGTCGATGTCGCCAATGGCCATTCCGTGATCCGCGAGGATTTTCTGCGTCACAGGCACGGGACCGGTCAGCATAATGGTCGGATCGGTGCCGATTTTTGCGGTGGCACGGATGCGGGCGCGTGGTTTCAACCCGTGGGCCTTGCCGAACTCTTTGTTGCCGATCAGCACGGCGGCTGAGCCGTCTACGATGCCTGAGGAATTCCCCGCATGGTGGATGTGATTGATAGCTTCAAGATGTGGGAATTTCAGCTTTGCGACATTGTCGAAACCGGGCATGGATTCGCCCATATCTTTGAACGACGCCTTCAACGCACCAAGGCTTTGCATGTCAGTTGCGGGGCGCATGAATTCGTCGTGATCAAGGATCAACAACCCGTTTTGATCACGCACAGCGACCACTGACTTGGCGAAACGGTTGTCGTCCCAGGCGGCTTTGGCACGACGTTGGCTTTCTACAGCCAGCGCATCTGCATCTTCGCGTGAGAACCCGTATTCGGTTGCGATTAAGTCGGCGGAAATACCCTGCGGTACGAAATATGTGCCCATGGCGAGGGTCGGATCAACGGCAATTGCCGCACCGTCACTGCCCATAGGCACGCGGCCCATCATCTCCACACCACCGGCGATATAGGCCTGACCAGCACCGCCTTTGATCTGGTTCGCGGCGAGGTTCACAGCCTCCATACCGGACGCACAGAAACGGTTGATCGCAAGGCCGGGGATGGATTGATCAAGGTTTGAGGCCAGCACGGCGGAACGGGCCAAGCAGCCGCCTTGTTCCTTAACCTGGGTAACATTGCCCCAGATTACATCTTCGACGGCATGGCCTTCCAGACCGTTGCGGTCCTTCACAGCGTTCAGCATTTGCGCCGAGAGGCTGACAGCGGTGACTTCTTGCAGCGCACCGTCTTTGCGGCCTTTGCCGCGGGGGCTGCGCAGGGCGTCATAAATATAGGCTTCGGTCATTGTGGTGTCCTTCTTTTATGCACGGTCTGCAGGGGAGCCGGGCATGAGATCATAGGGATGTTTATAGCCGGGCAAGGCTTCGATACGCGAAAGCCAAGCGTCGATATGGGGCCAAGCAGTGCGGTCAAAACCGAAGGATTCCGGATAAAAAAGATAGCCGCAGCACGAGAAGTCGGCGTTGGTTGGGGCATTGCCGACCAGCCAGTCACGATCGGCCAGTGCGGTATTTAGGGTTTTATATGCGTTCTTTAGACGACCCTGGCTAAAGGCAATGACTTCCTGTGGGCGTTTATCTTCCGGCAGGAAGTTCATCAGGAAACGGGTCATGCCTGCTTGCGAAGAAAGCTTGTGGTTGTCCCATAGGACCCAGCGCAGAACCTCACGTTTCTCTTCCGGTGTAGTGCCCGCAAACTTGCCAGATTTCTCTGATATATAGGATTGAATTGCGCCCGATTGTGTTAAGGTTAAATCACCGTCTTTCAGTGCAGGTACTTCGCCCATGACATTGATTTCTTGGAATTCTTCCGTGCGTGAACCGCCATTGAAGAAATCTACATATACGGCTTCCCAAACTAGGCCGGAAAGTTCAAGGGGCAGGGCAGCTTTGTAAGCGTTGCCGCTTTCGCCGAAGCAATAAAGTTTGATGGTCATGCGCATTCTCCCGAGGCTACATGTGGTGGGGGGATCTCTTTTCGCCTTGCAATAAATACTCCCGCCGGAGGCGCTGCAGCCTCTCAATATATAGCGGGAATATTGTTGCTTCAGTCATCAGATGGCTTTCTCAGAAGGCTTCTGGTGCGAGGTCCATCACCGGATCAGCGCCGCTTTCAATGCGTGCGAGATGCATCTTTGTGGCGGGCAATTGACGGGTCATATAATAGCGCCCGGTTTTGATCTTGTTCTCATAGAAATCGGTATCGGATGCGCCAGCTTCAAGGGCCTCCATCGCGGCTTTACCCATTTGTGACCAGATGAGACCAAGACAGACATGGCCAAAGAGATGCATGAAATCGTTGGATCCCGCCAGCGCGTGGTTTGGATTTTTCATGCCATTTTGCATGAAGTACATTGCGCTTGCTTGTAGGTCTTTTGATGCAGCCTTTAATGGCTCGAGAAAGCCAGAGTTCAGCATTTCATCGTCACTGTTTTCCTTGATGAAGCTTTTCACCATGTCAAAGAATGCCATGACGTGTTTGCCACCATCTTGGGCGAGTTTTCGTCCCACAAGATCAAGGGCCTGGACACCGTTTGCACCTTCATAAATCTGGGTGATGCGGGCATCTCGGGTGAATTGGCTCATGCCGTGTTCTTCGATATAACCATGGCCGCCATAAACCTGTTGCGCAGCGACGCACATGTTAAAGCCTTGATCCGTAAGGAAACCTTTGACCACTGGGGTTAGTAGAGAGATTAGGCCATCGGCGTCTTTATCGTCCATATGATGGGCACGGTCGATCATTGAGGCCCCCCACATGACGAAGGCGCGTGCCCCTTCGGAAAAACTGCGTTGATCCATCAGGCTACGACGAATGTCGGGGTGTACGATCAACGGATCGGCTGGGCCATCGGGGTTTTTCGTCCCAGTTACATCGCGACCTTGCAGGCGATCATGGGCATAGGCCACGGCATTTTGATAGGCGATTTCGGCCTGTGCATAGCCTTGCAGGCCAACGCCCATGCGCGCTTCGTTCATCATCGTGAACATGGCGCGCATGCCCTTGTGTTCTTCGCCAAGCAGCCAGCCGGTCGCCTCATCATAGTTCATCACACAGGTGGAATTTCCGTGGATCCCCATTTTCTTTTCAATGTTTCCTACGCTTACGCCATTGCGAGCACCCGGCGTGCCGTCTTCATTGACGATGACCTTAGGGACAATGAACAAGGAAACACCCTTGATGCCATCTGGACCGCCCGGGATTTTTGCCAAAACAAGGTGAATGATGTTATCTGACATGTCGTGTTCACCGGCCGAGATGAAGATCTTCTGACCAGAGATTTTATAGCTGCCGTCGTTTTGCGGGTCAGCCTTAGTGCGCATCAAGCCTAGGTCAGTGCCGCAATGCGGTTCGGTCAGGTTCATGGTACCGGTCCATTCACAGGTTACCATTTTGGGCAGATATTTCGCCTTTTGCTCGTCTGTGCCGTGCGCGTGAATTGCGGAATAAGCGCCATGGGTGAGACCCGCGTACATGTTGAAGGCCATGTTTGCGCCTGAGAACATCTCGCCCACGGCGGTGTTCAATACATATGGCATGCCTTGGCCGCCATATTCCGGGTCACAATCAAGCGCTGTCCAGCCACCTTTGCGCACCTGATCAAAAGCCGCTTTGAAACCGGTTGGCGTGCGCACAACACCGTTTTCAAGGGTGCAGCCCTCCTGATCTCCTACGGCGTTCAACGGATGCATGATTTCTGATGCGATTTTACCAGCTTCTTCCAGCACGGCAGAGGTGAAATCGGATTCAAGTTCCTCATAACCAGGGATGCCTGAGGTGGAAACGTTCAGCAGTTCGTGGAGAATAAACTGCATGTCTTTGACGGGGGCGGCGTAGCTGGTCATGGCGGGGTCTCCGGTCAGGAATTTTTCATGGCGGCGAGTTGTTTTTCGCCCCAAATCAGTTGTTCTTCGAGGTCGGCGATGGCTTGTGTTAGCTCGTCGCGTTGTGAAATCATGCCTTCAAGGCGGACGCGGGCGATTTCGATGGTCTGGGTGAACTGCATCTCTTGCTGATCTCCCACGTCATATAGGTCAAGAAGTTGGCGGATCTCTTCAAGCGAGAACCCAAAGCGTTTGCCACGCAAGATCAGTTTAAGTCGCGCGCCGTCACGTTTTGTGAAGAGGCGCTTCTGGCCATCACGAATGGGGAATAGCAATTCCTTGGCCTCGTAGAAGCGCAAGGTGCGGGGCGTCACATTAAAGGCGTCACACATCTCTCGGATGGAACGGCAGTTTTCGGGTGCGTCTGTTTCGGTAACTTCGGTCACGGGTCTCTCCTGTTCCTAGGAAGGCCGCATTTGTGTTTGGCTTCCGGGGGATTGCTTAGGAGTAGGATAGGCACAAGTTGACGTTGACGTAAACGAAACGTAACGTCAGTTTCGTGTGAAATTTTGTGAATAGCGTATGAGTAACGTTCCCGGAGACAAAGTGTCCGAGATTAAGTTGTTGTTTTAATTATATTTTAATTACTGTAACTAGCTTTCGCTTGTCGGTTCACCGAGGGTTTCCCGATGCAACTCTTCCAGTTCTTGGATGGTCGCATCAAGCTCGATCTGTTGTTTGCGCAAGATTTTCAGCTGTCTATCGGCCATCGCGCGCCATTCCGTGCGCTGGGCCTCCGTGCCTTCGGTTTCGTAAAGTTCAAGCCACTGGCGCATCTCTTCCAGTGAAAACCCGAATCGTCTTCCACGTAAAATCAACACCATTCGGGCGATTTCGGTCGGGCCATAAAAGCGGCTGCGTCCCTCTTTTTCCGGCTGAAGCAGTTCGATATATTCGTAATAGCGTAGCGTGCGTGGCGTCACTTCAAACCGCGCGCACATTTCTTTGAAGGTCAGGCGGATTGTCGTGTCGTCAGAAGTCATCATTCGTCGCAGTTCTGTATATCGTTGCTGATCACAGACTATGGTTTTTGATCATAAAGTCAATTCAACGCAAAGCTATTACGTATAAAACACGCAACGGAGTTCCTGAAATATCTTGCACTGGTTTGCAGGCCGTCGATAGATGGAGATCACAGCGTGCAATGCAGGATAGCAACATGAATGAAGAGAAAACTCGGCTGACGCGACAATTCATGGAAGCGCTGCCTCATGGCAGGGCGCTCGATATGCAGGTTGGGGGCGTTGGCGATGGTTGGGCCGAACTGACGATGAATTATGACGAACGATTTGTCGGTGACCCGGATACGGGCGTTATCCATGGTGGTGCGATTTCTGCGCTGATGGATACGTGTTGCGGTGCAGCAGTGATGAGCCATCCTCAGCTTGCAACAATCACTGCAACGATTGACCTGCGTATTGATTATATGCGGTCTGCTACGCCGCATCAGCGCATTACGGCGCGGGCGGAATGCTATCATGTGACGCGTTCGGTTGCCTTTGTGCGTGCCACGGCCTGGGATGAAGATTTTGATAAACCGGTTGCGACGGCAACGGCGGCCTTTACAGCTTCGGCTAATGATCCGCGTGATCCTGAACGCCTAAAGAGCGTGGGCGAAACCGTGAAGGGGACCGTATTATGAACCGCAAGCCAGAGCCCGTTCAAATCATCAAGCAACGCCGTGATGGTGCGTTAAAGACGCTGGTTGACCGTATTCCTTACGCTGGTTTTCTGGGCATCCATTTTGACCGACGTGGGGATGAGCTGACCGGGATTATGCCTTTTAAGGATGATCTCATCGGCAATCCGGTGCTGCCCGCGTTGCATGGTGGGGCGATTGCTGCATTTCTGGAGGTCGCGGCGATCACTGAACTTAGCTGGTCCATGCTTTGGGCGGATATCGAACATGGCGAGATCGACGAAGATGATTTCCCACGCTTGCCAAAGACTATCGATTTCACAGTGGATTACCTTCGTTCAGGCCTGCCACGCGATGCATATGCGCGTGCGCGGGTGAACCGTTCCGGCCGACGTTACGCAAGCGTGCATGTCGAGGCCTGGCAAGACAATCGTACCCGGCTTTTCGCCCAAGCGACGGGGCATTTCCTGATGCCGTCGAAGGACGATTAAACTGTGACCGCAGAGCACGTGGCATCAGCCCAAGAACTCACTCACAAACGTATCTTGGCGATTGCCATGCCGATTGTTTTGTCGAATGCGACCGTGCCGATTTTGGGGGCGGTTGATACGGGTGTTGTTGGGCAGATGGGGCTTGCGGCACCGATTGGGGCTGTGGGCATTGGCGCTGTAATCTTATCCGCGATTTACTGGATCTTTGGTTTTCTTCGCATGGGCACCACCGGTCTTGCAGCCCAGGCGCGTGGTGCGGGTGATCTGAAAGAAGGTGGTGCGCTTTTGATGCGGGGCTTGCTGATTGGCGGCGTTGCGGGCCTCGTATTTATCGTGACGCAATGGCTGTTGTTTGCTGGGGCCTTTGCCTTGTCGCCTGCTTCAGAAGAAGTTGAGACCCTCGCGCAGCAATATATGACCATCCGCATCTGGGGGGCGCCAGCGACGATCGCGTTATTTGCCATCACCGGTTGGCTGATCGCGATGGAGAAAACTCGCGGTGTACTCATCCTGCAGCTTTGGATGAACGCGTTGAACATTGGCCTAGATTTGCTGTTTGTATTGCAGTTGGGTTGGGGTGTTGAAGGGGTGGCGATTGCCACGCTGATCGCTGAATGGAGCGGGTTTCTGCTGGGGTTGTACCTGTGCCGCAGTGCGTTTTCGGGCAATCAATGGCGCGATTGGGCGCGGATCTTTGACAAGGTGCGGTTGAAGAAAATGCTGTCAGTGAATGCCGATATCATGGTGCGTTCCGTGCTGTTGACCCTATCTTTCACAACCTTCCTCTTTCTGGGTGCAGATTTTGGTGACGTCACCCTAGCGGCCAATCAGGTTTTGCTGCAATTCCTTGAAATCACGGCTTATGCATTAGATGGTTTTGCCTTCTCAGCCGAGGCCCTTGTGGGTACCGCACTTGGGGCAGGAAATCGGCGCGGGCTGCGCCGGGCCGCGCTGATGTCATCACAATGGGGGCTTGGGGGCGCCGTTGTACTGTGCCTTGTGTTCTGGTTTGCCGGGCCGTCCATTATTGACTTGATGGCGAAAGCGCCAGAGGTGCGCGCAGCGGGGCGCGAGTTCCTGTTCTGGGCAGCATTGGCCCCAGTTCTGGGTGTTGCCTCGTGGATGTTTGACGGGATTTATATCGGTGCGACTTGGACACGCGAAATGCGCAAGGCGATGATCGTGTCAGTCACGATCTATGTGGCTGCGCTGTTTGTGTTGCTGCCAGCCTTTGGAAATCACGGGCTTTGGGGCGCTTTGATGGTGCTCAATATCACACGGGGTGTGACACTGTTTTGGTATTACCCGCGCCTTGAAGCGCGGGTAGGGATCTAAAGAATTTCCAACACGTCTTCGGGCGGGCGACCAAGACGAGCCTTGTTACCCTGGCGCACAATGGGTCGTTCAATGAGGGCCGGGTTGGCGACCATGGCATCGATCAAAGCAGCCTCAGGCAAGTCTGTGGAAAGACAAAGATCCTTGAACAAAGCATCTTTGTTGCGGATAATCTCTGCTGGGGATTTGTTGAGTGCCAAAAGTACTTTGCGCATGGTTTCGATATCAGGGCCATCTTCCAGATAAAGGCGTATCTTCGGTGAGAGGCCTTGTTCTTCCAGTAGGGCGAGGGTCTGGCGCGATTTGGAACAACGCGGGTTGTGCCAGATTTCCAGGTTTTCACTTACAGCCATTTTTCGATATCCGTGCCAACCGCGTCAGAGATATTGGAGAATCCTTGGTTTTCAAGGATTTGGTCAAGGCCGCTGTTGATGTCATTCACTAGAGACAAGCCATTATAAACAAGCCCCGAATAAAGCTGCACAGCGCTTGCACCGGCTTGGATTTTAGCGAAAGCGTCTTCAGCTGAGGAAACGCCACCAACCCCCACCAGAGGGATAGCTCCGCCTGTCTCATGAGCGACGCGCGCCAGAACGCGGGTGGATTTTTCAAACAGCGGTACTCCAGAAAGACCACCGGCTTGGGCTTTGTTACGCCCGTGCAGACCTTCACGATCAAGGGTGGTATTGGTGGCGATGATACCATCAATGCCCGTGTCAAAGGCCACCGCAACGATGTCAGAGATTTCTGCATCTGACAAATCCGGGGCGATTTTTAGGAAGATTGGGATGCGCGTGGAAAGGTCATCGCGGGTTTCAAGTACACCGTTCAGAAGGGCGGTCAGCGCATCAGCACCCTGTAGATCACGCAACTTTTCGGTATTTGGGGAGGAGACATTGACGGTTGCGAAATCAATATCCGCACCACAATGGGCCAAGACGCGGGCGAAATCACCTGCGCGATCTTCGCTGTCCTTATTGGCGCCAAGGTTTAACCCGACAATGCCATTTCGACGGCCCGTATCAGCGTGCGTTTGGCGGTCAGCAAGGCGCGCGCCAATCCTTGACATGCCTTGGTTGTTAAATCCAAACCGGTTGATCACGCCTTGGTCATGGGGCAGGCGAAAAAGGCGCGGCTTAGGATTTCCATCCTGCGGGCGTGGGGTGGCGGCACCAACTTCGATAAAGCCGAACCCAACTTTCAAAAGCGGTTCTATGACTTCAGCATTTTTGTCAAACCCTGCGGCCAAGCCCACAGGGTTTGACAATTTAAGGCCCGCAAATTCACATTTCAAACGAGGTATGTCAGGCTGAGAGCCGGGTACCGGTAGGGGAGCAATCCCCGACTTCAGGGCTTTGATCGCAAGACCATGGGCGCGCTCAGGATCAATCTGACGCATCATCATTAAACCGGTACGTTCAATAAATTTCATTCCAGCCCCTCGGGAAAAATATGTTTGCCATCTTCAAGCGGTAGATCACGGTTCCAAATCAGACCCTGAAGCGTCAATCTTGCGTAAAGATGCGGAAACAACGCGTCACCACGCGAAACTTCCCATTTTAGATCTGCACCAAACACAGCAGGATCATAGGCGAGCAACTTTAATCCCTCAACGCCGGCAAAATGCTTTGCTGCAGTTTCTTGAGCCTGCTCAGCTGTTGAAAAATGGATATAACCATCCGCGACATCAATGGGCGCGCCATCGCTGCTGCCCGCTTGATCCAGTTCGGCCCACTCAGGGGCGCGTAAAATCTTGTAGATATTCATATGCATCAAATGCCCGGCCGAATTCGCGAGGTCAAGGGTAGGCTGTCACGGCTTTGTTGTAATTCCATGATATTGCAGATTTGGCAGCGGCAACAGGATGATGCCGGTGGCGTTACGTCAAGGTTTTGACTTTGTACTCGTTTGGCGTAACTCTATGTAAATTCCAACTAGGGGGATTCCCATGAAGAACCGTTTTTTAACGACAGCAGCTGCGCTGGTGATGACAACAGGTGCTGCAAGCGCCGATTATTCACTGACCGTTCTGCACACAAATGACTTCCACGCGCGCTTTGAGCCGATTAGCAAATATGATTCAGGCTGCTCGGCCGAGAAGAACGCTGAAGGTGAATGCTTTGGCGGTACCGCCCGTCTCGTTACAGCCGTTGCCGATGCGCGTGCGCGCTCCAACAACTCTATCCTTGTTTCTGGCGGAGATCAGTTCCAGGGCACGCTTTATTACACCTATTATAAAGGTGCGATGGCTGCTGAGATGATGAACCAACTTGGTTATGATGGCATGACCGTGGGCAACCACGAATTTGACGACGGCCCTGAAGTGCTGCGCGGCTTTGCGCAAACCATCAACTTCCCGATCCTGATGTCCAATGCTGATTTCACTAATGAACCGCTGATTGCAGATGTGATTGAGAAATCAACTGTGATTGAGCGTGGTGGCGAAAAGATCGGCCTGATCGGCTTGACCCCACATGACACCGACGAGCTGGCAAGTCCTGGCCCGAATGTGACTTTTTCCGACCCTGTGCCTGCTGTTCAGGCCGAGGTTGACCGCCTGACCGCAGAAGGCGTGAATAAGATCATCGTTCTGTCACACTCTGGCTATGTCGTTGACCAACGGGTTGCCGCCGAAACCACTGGTGTTGATATCATCGTTGGTGGCCATTCTAACTCACTGCTTTCAAACGTTAACGAACGCGCGGTTGGCCCATATCCAACTATGGTTGGGAACACCGCGGTCGTGCAGGCTTATGCTTACGGCAAGCTGCTGGGTGAACTGAACGTGACCTTTGATGGTGAAGGTAACATCACGGAAGCCTCAGGCGAACCACTGGTCATGGATGCGGAGGTTGCCGAAGATGACGCAACTGTTGCACGAATTGCTGAACTGGGGCTGCCACTTGATGAGATCCGCCAGAAGGTAGTTGCGCAATCTGCGGAAGTTATTGAGGGTGATCGCGCGGTTTGCCGTATTCAGGAATGCCCCATGGGCAACTTGATTGCCGATGCGATGCTGGCGCGTGTTGCGGATCAGGGTGTGACAATTGCGATTGCCAACTCTGGCGGTATCCGTTCGTCCATCGATGCGGGTGACGTGACCATGGGCGAAGTGCTGACTGTGCTGCCGTTCCAGAATACTTTGTCTACGTTCCAAGTCTCTGGCCAAACTGTGGTTGATGCGCTTGAAAATGGCGTGAGCCAGATCGAAGAAGTTAAAGGTCGTTTCCCACAGGTTGCCGGTCTGCGCTTTACGTTTGACGCGTCTGTTGCCGCTGGTGAAGGTCGTGTAACTGAAGTTCTGGTTGCCGATGGCGACGCGTGGGTCGCGATTGACCCCGCGAAAACCTATGGTCTTGTCTCCAACAACTATGTGCGTGGTGGTGGTGACGGTTACAAAATGTTCCGTGACGCTGATAATGCCTATGACTTTGGCCCAGATTTGGCTGATGTTCTGGCAGAATACATGGCGGCACAAGCTGGCTACACGCCATACACTGACGGCCGCATTGTGCAGCAATAATCAAACTTTGGTATTGAAAAGCAAAAGCGCGGGGGAAACCTCGCGCTTTTGTTGTCTCTATGGCTAGGCATTTTAGGCCGCGTGTGAAATCAGGTTTTCTTTGTGCGGCTGCTCAATCACTCGTTCGCTGCTTTTGCGAAATTTTGGATGCCACAGTTAAGCAAAGAACCCATTGTGGTTCTGAAGCTAGCATAGACGCCAACTTAACTGGATGAATCCGGTGCCGTTCCCCAGATGATCCGCCCGTTGCGAAGGTCGTTCGTACTGTACTTGGTTCGGTCGCCTTGCCAATTGGCGCTATAAAACCGCGTCTCAGCATTTTCACCAAAGCGGATATATACGGATTGGCCCGACGCAATTGAACCGGTTTGCCAGTTATCCTTGGAGCCGCTGTCGACTGATCTCACGCGTCGGGTGGAACCATCTAGATTTTTGAAGGCAATAATGTCCCCTTCCTCTAGATAAAGCGCGTCTGGGGTTGCTGCGACATAAATCTCAGGCGGCATAAAGTCGTTATGAAAGATCACAACTTCATAGACAGTGTCCGTGAGATCTATATCGGATTATGCAATGACTTCTTGGGCAGAAGCCATATGTGGGAAAAAAGCTGTGGCCACAGAAAGTGCGGCAATTTTGAATGAATTAAACATTTGGAGCTCCAGAATATTTGTCAGATGGAACTGATCACTTCTGTAAAGAGCAATTATAAAACATGAATCAGGCTGCTTTATGGCATTTTCACATGATAGCGAAATCCTTCCAATTAGAAAGGATCTTTAATTCGAGTGAGCGGGCGGGGGCGCAAAACTGATCATTGGGGGGAAGGAAAGCGTCCTAGGCTCTTGACGTTCTCGAAAGGGTGCCATAATCAACAACCAGCGTGCGGGTATGGTGAAATGGTATCATAAGAGCCTTCCAAGCTTAAGGCGCGGGTTCGATTCCCGCTACCCGCTCCACCACTCTCTAACACGCTGTTAACAGGCCGGGTATCGTTTGATATTCGTGTGATTATTGAGAGTACCGGGCCATGGCCAGATCGACAGACACCTCCGCCGAAGAACGCGGAAAATCAAAAAAAATCAGTGCACTGAAGGGGCTTTCACCCTTTGTGAAACCTTACGGGCTACAGGTTGTCTTGACCCTGCTCGCGCTGACGGCCACTGCGGCTTTGTCTCTGATTTTGCCGATTGCTGTGCGTCGTGTGGTAGACGGTTTCAGTGCCGGGGACGCCCATCTTCTGGATCAATACTTTGGTGCAGCTCTGGCAGTTGCAGGCCTGCTCGCGCTGGGCACTGGGTTGCGATATTTTTTGGTGACACGCCTTGGCGAGCGTATTGTCGCAGATATGCGCAAGGCGGTGTTTTCCCGCGTGATTTCACTGTCTCCAGAATTCTATGAGAAAACCTTAACGGGCGAAGTTCTGTCGCGTATTACCACCGATACAACGATTATTCAGTCGGTGATTGGCTCGTCATTGTCCGTGGCGCTACGCAATATCTTGATGTTCATCGGCGGCATGATCCTGATGTTGTTTACCAGCGCGAAATTGACCGGCCTCGTGCTGCTGATCGTACCCGGTGTTTTGATCCCAATCATCGTTTTAGGGCGCCGTTTGCGCGTGTTAAGTCGTGAAAACCAAGACTGGATTGCAGCAAGTTCCGGCAACGCATCTGAGGCGCTTTTGGCGGTGAGCACCGTGCAGGCCTACACCCACGAAGCCCGTACCACCGGGCAGTTTGATGTCGTGACCGAAAAGGCTTTTAGCTCGGCGGCAAAGCGAATTTTCACCCGTGCAATTATGACCGTCATCGTTATTTTCTTGATCTTTTCTGGGGTTGTTGGGGTGCTCTGGATCGGGGCGCGTGACGTACAAGAAGACTTGATGAGCACCGGCGATCTTGTGCAGTTTGTGATCTACGCGGTTCTTGTGGCCGGAGCCGTCGGGTCCTTGTCTGAGGTCTGGAGCGAGTTACAACGCGCAGCCGGTGCTACAGAGCGTCTGGTCGAGCTGTTGGAAACTGAAGACCGCGTCCAAGACCCCAAAAGCCCCGCGCCCTCCAGCACCCGTGCAAAGGGAAATATCCGCTTTGACAACGTTACCTTCAACTATCCATCCCGTCCGGATATCTCGGCGCTGAAAAACCTGAATTTTGAGGTGAAAGCAGGCGAAACTGTCGCACTTGTCGGGCCATCAGGGGCTGGGAAAACAACGATTATTCAACTGCTTCTGCGGTTCTACGATCCACTGCAGGGTACAGTGCGCTTGGACGGAAATGCGTTGAACGATATGGCGCGTGCTGACTTTCGCCGTCACTTTGCCCTTGTTGCTCAAGACCCTGTGATTTTCGCGGGTTCCGCGATGGAGAACATTCGTTTCGGTCGGCCAGACGCCAGTGAAGGCGATGTGATTGCCGCCGCTAAAGCGGCTGCTGCACATGATTTCCTGATGGCACTGCCGGATGGATATCAGTCTGAATTGGGCGAACGCGGCGTCAAGCTTTCCGGCGGCCAAAAGCAGCGGATCGCTATTGCGCGGGCGATTTTACGTGATTCACCGGTGCTTTTGCTTGACGAGGCGACCTCGGCTTTGGATGCGGAAAGTGAACGCGCGGTGCAAGCTGCGATTGATGATCTTGCTAAAGACCGCACCACATTGATCATCGCACATAGGCTGGCAACCGTTAAGAAAGCCGATCGCATCGTGGTGTTTGAGGATGGTCAGATCGTGGCATCTGGTACTCACGAAACCCTCGTGAACGAAGGTGGTCTCTATGCGCGCTTGGCGAAATTACAGTTTACTGCAGAGGCTTAAGTCAAAACCCTAACAAAACCTTCCGTCAATTGGACATTTCTCGGGGTAGGGGGCGCAGCGTTAAGCTTGCGTCATCGCGCTGTTGTGCCCATTGTATGAAAAAAACGTTCCACAAAAAACGGAACAACAGGGAGGGAAAGACAGATGGGGAAGTTTTCCAGTCTGGAGGATCTGCAAAAGATCGAAGGCGAAGCTGAATCTTTTGAATCGCGTGAATTGCCGCGAACAATGCATGATTTTTTGGCATCCGCAAAAGACAAAAATCCAAATGGTTCTGCGATCAGCTATCAAATCACATCGGGCCCAAAAGATAAGTCTGAGACCCAGACTTGGACAGGAGTTTTTGAGAAATCGGTTCAGGCAGCTAACCTGTTTCGCCGCCTAGGCATTGGCGAGAATGACGTGGTTGCCTTTCTGCTGCCCAACGCGATGGAAACTGCGTATACGCTGCTGGGTGGTATGATTTCTGGTATCGTAAACCCAATCAATCCGCTGCTGGAGCATGAACAAATTTCGGCCATTTTGCGTGAAACCAATGCCTCAGTTCTGGTGACGTTGAAAGCCTTCCCGAAGACCGATGTGCCGCAGAAGGCGGCGGAAGCGTTGAAAGATGCACCCAACGTGAAGACGGTTCTGGAGATTGACCTTCTGCGTTATTTGACACCGCCAAAATCGTGGATCGTGCCACTCATTCGCCCGAAGAACGTGGTGACGCATAATGCGCAGGTTCTTGATTTCGCGAAAGAATGTGCGAAGGAAAGCAAGAGTCTCAATTTTGAGGATAGGAAAGAAGACCGAGTCGCCGCCTATTTTCATACCGGTGGTACGACAGGCATGCCTAAGGTCGCGCAGCACAAATATTCCGGTATGATTTATAATGGTTGGCTTGGCTCAACCTTATTGTTTGAACCCGAAGATAACGTCATGTGCCCGCTGCCGATGTTTCATGTTTTTGCGGTTTACCCGATCTTGATGTCGATGATCGGTGCCGCGTCGCATGTGATCTTTCCGACCCCTGCCGGTTATCGCGGGGATGGGGTGTTTGATAACTTTTGGAAGCTTTGTGAGCGCTATAAGGTAAGCTTTTTGGTAACAGTGCCGACGGCGTTATCGGCCCTGATGCAACGCCCCATTGATGCAGATATTTCCACGCTTTCCGGCGCATTTTCGGGATCTTCACCATTGCCGCTTGAGCTGTACCGGCGGTTTGAGGAAGCCACCGGCGTGCAGATCATCGAAGGATATGGCCTGACAGAAGCGACCTGTCTGGTGTCTTGTAATCCTCCGGGTGGGAACAAGAAAATCGGGTCTGTTGGGATGGTCTTCCCGCATTGTGATGTGAAGATTTTGAAGAACACACCGGATGGGCCCGTGGAATGCGGCGTTGATGAAATTGGTGAAATCTGCATCGATAACCCCGGTGTTTTTGAAGGTTCAACTTACACTGAGGTCGATAAAAATCACGACCTTTTCCATCACGATGTTTATCTGCGCACCGGTGATCTTGGTCGGATTGATGAGGATCGTTATCTGTTTATCACTGGGCGGGCGAAGGATCTGATTATTCGCGGCGGGCATAATATTGACCCTGCCGAGATCGAAGAAGCGCTTGCTGGGCATCCTGCCGTTGGTTTTGTTGGCGCAATTGGTCAGCCTGATGCGCATTCGGGCGAATTGCCCTGTGCTTATGTTGAATTGATTGAAGGCGCGCAGGCAACGCCGGAAGAACTGATTGCATTCGCACGAGAGCATATTCACGAGCGTGCTGCGAACCCGAAATATATTGAGATCCTAGATGAATTGCCAAAAACCGCAGTTGGCAAAGTATTCAAGCCTGATCTGCGTAAACGAGCAATCACCCGGATCTATAATGCTGTGTTGGCGGAGGCTGGAATTCCTGCACAAGTGCAGGAGGTTGTGGATGATAAGAGGCGTGGCCTTGTTGCGCAACTGGTGAAAACTGGTGAGGTATCAGATGCGGATGTCACAAGTTGCCTCGGTCGATTTACGCGGCCTTGGGAATGGGGCGTATGAGGTTCTAGAAACTAGACCTTACATCAAAAAAGGCGCTGGGGAAAACCCAAGCCTCTTACCAGAAGTGTTGTAGTTTTTTCGTAGGTCGGCCTCAAAGTGGCCAACCTATCCCTTGAAAATCTTGCTTGAACGAATCTCAGGACGAAGACGACAGGTGAGGTATGTCTCGCAAAAATCTGCGACATTTCCAAAAAGGAGACTTCCTCTTCCGCGTTTCGTGTTCGAGGAAGAAGTTGATTGGGCGATTGCGAAGCGCTTGCATGCGCATCCGACAGATGCCCCACACCACTGTCCCTATCATTCACAATCGGAGCCAAGCCGCGTGGTTCATTTGAGAACAGACCGCGCGGCAATGCCCACAGGGCGGCGCGCTCGATTGATGCGCCTTGCAACGCTACGCAGTGTCGATTCGTATTTCCACAAGATTAGGACTAATATCAAGGCGGTTGAGCGCCCAGTTGCCATGCCCAGCGGAAATGGACGCTTTTGGGATCGTCGTCACCTCTACAAGCCGGGGATGATGGTCAAAATTGTCGAGATTTACCGTTTCCACCACAACTGGATGGGAGCGGGAAATCAATATAGGGGCCCGGGCGGAGGTATGTATACAGGCCCCGGAGGAGGTCTCTACACCGGTCTAGGCGGAGTTTCTGTTCGGGCCCCAGTGGCGACCTTTATTCAGGTTTAGACGACTCGCCATACATGAGTAATATTCCACTGTGGTCCATTTTTGTCGCAGAAGTTGAAAAACCGGTCTCACGCAGTCGGCCAGCCTAATTCACCAACAGTTTCAGGCCGTCGGAATTGCTCTGTAAACTCCTCATGCTAAACAAAAAAATATGTGCGCCTTTTCAGGGGGGCACATTTTAAAATACTTTTTGTGAGAGGTTTGCGGAAAACTAGGCGCCTTTTTAAGTGGATGCTGGAATAGCTATTCCGGGCAGTCCCTTTCAATATCTGTAACAACTTTGTTTGCGCCAAAGCCTGTAGTCACAAAACATTTTTCTTCTTCGCGCTCACGCTCGCCAAGTAAATCCCCTGTTCGTGTAAGGATAATTTCATTTGGATCAATTATGTCATCTTCACCATTGAGCAACGATAGGGTCAAACGACCGCTGGCCTGAGCTTGTGCAAGCCGTGTTACCTGCTGACGTGTCCCTTCAACCGTAATTGTGCGCGCGACTGTTGCGCCAAAGTTATCGGAGTTTTCTTGCTGGTCAATGGCAACAATGCGCACTGCGTTTTGAATCAACTGGGTAACGCCTTCCCCGTCACTTTGACCGCTCCAATACACATCAACAAGTGCACCAGGATGAAGAAACCCAGAGACGCCGGACACAGCATCAACCTTAATTGCAAACGCGCTCATCCCTGGGGAGAGCAGAGATTGAATGCCAACTGATTGGCCGGGTTCCGAGACTTTAATGGCCAAGACCGGCTCATTTACTTCCATGATACGCGCCACACTTCGGTAGGCCGGAAGGTCATTGGGAAAGAGCTCTTCCAGTGTGGAGAAAGTCCCTTCAGGTAACGCATCCGCAGGCCATTTTACCAAACGCATATGTTCAGCGGTCATCTGCTGGCCATAAGTAAGTCGGCTGGTGGCAACAAACACATCGGTGGTTACGATGTTGGTTTGAGTGGACCGAGCGTGAGCCAAAGCCCCTTGATATGCATCAACGCGCTCTTTTACTTTGAAGACGGCCAAACCAGCCAATCCGACACCAGCTACTAGCACGAGGCCAAATACAGCACGCATTTCAAATCCTTTCGAAATTTTTCTTCCGCCTTACGTTCTAGCAGGAAAGGACGCCTTTCTTGAGCATTTTCTTCCAAGACGCAATAGGACAAATTTGATCGCTTTTACCCTGTGCCCTATATATCAGAATGAAGGGAAAGAGTTAACTAGTTATGGATGTTCGAAACATTAGTAGGTGGCGATCGACATGGTGCTGATTTCACCGCCAATCTCGGAGGAGAGGTGAGTCATTTGATTTCCGACGGGTACGGCAAAAGCCATGCCCATTAGAACGACGCCCGCGGTCAATACAACCCAATCCATCGTCACGACACCGGATTCGTCACAGAGAAATTTCTTTAATTGATGTTTCATATGGGCCCCCGGGTGGGATTCGAATCTTCGCTTGGCACTATGGGTATATTTAGAAGCGAAATGTGACAGCATCTTAATAGGGTTCAGGCCAGCTTGAGGAATTTAGATATTAGCCTAACGAAAGTAAATTACTGACTGAATTTAACGCGAAAAGAGCCACGCAAAATTGCGTGGCTCTTTGTATTTCGCCCTGCAATAGCAGTACATGCGTATCGAAGTCTTGCTTAGTAAGTTGCGATAGACGTGTAATCGAGTTCTGCAGCAATCTCTGTAGCTAGGCCAGCAGTGCTTGTACCAACAGTTTGGGTGATCACGATGCCCAAGCCAACGATGGCTGCAGTCAGAACAACCCAGTCAACGGTTACGGCACCAGATTCGTCACTTGCGAAGTTTTTGATAGAGTTAAGCATGTTAAGTCCTTACTTGGTTTAATCAGCCGCATTATGCGGAAGGAGGTTGCCTGTGAGGCCGTTAGAATAGCTTTCGTTTGAATGCTCGTCCGGTTCAGCCGTTATATGAAGCTATATAGCCACTGGAATGGGGCGAGACTTGGGCAGATATCGGGTATTTTTGAAATTCGTTAAGAAAGCGTTACTATTTTTTGCAACGCATTGAAAAATAAATGTAAAATATAATCTTCACACCGAGTGTGTGTGTTTTTCGTGATTCATTTTTAAATGATTTTAGTTAAATCGCACATTTTTGATCGAATCTAGCTGGTCTTGAAACACTTGATTTGTAAGACTCAGACAAAAGCACAGACAGTTTAGTAAAGCGGGACGTTGAGATGCAGAATAGGCATAACCAGCCATGCGGGCGTAACGTGTCTCCATGGCGAACCTTGTTAGCAGGGGCCGCATTGGCCGTTGTTCTGCCTGTGTCGGGTGGTGCCGCTGATACCCTTCCTCAGCCTGCTGATTTCACGTTCAAAAGAATAATGGTGCCTCAGAGCTTTGAAGGGCGTCGCCGTATTAATGTTCAGATTGACCCGGTGGCGCAGGCCGCGGCGTTGGCTGCTCCCACGGGGCATCGTCGCGAAACGTCCTTAGAGGAATTATCAGACACATCAATCAACAGTCGCTTGCCACGATCAACCGCTCCGGGTTTGCCGTTTACCTGGTTCTGGGCTGGGATTTCTCCGGCTCTTGATGCTTCTGCGCCGAACCGCCTAGAGGTGGCGGAGCAACTTTTGAATAATCCACCAAACGGGAACAGCATGAACTTCCCACGCATGCAAAATCTTCAAGCGGTTGCAGAACGGTATGGCCGCGACATTTTAGGGGCGACGGTTGGAACAAGGGTTTCGCCTGCTCTGGTGCTGGCGGTGATAGGGGTCGAATCCGCTGGACGGGTCGATGCAGTCAGCAGTGCGGGGGCCTCTGGGTTGATGCAGTTGATGCCTGCAACCGCAGAACGCTTTGGCGTGACAGATCGCAGTGATCCTGTTCAAAATATCAAAGGCGGGGTAGCCTACTTAGATTGGCTCATGAAAGAGTTTAACTACGATCCGATCTTGGTGTTGGCTGCGTATAACGCCGGCGAAAATGCTGTACGTAGAAATGGCGGTGTGCCGGAATATGCGGAAACACGTGGTTATGTACCCAAGGTGATTGCCGCATGGACCGTAGCGCGTGGGCTTTGTACAACACCGCCTGAGCTGGCCACCGATGGCTGCGTGTTCTACGTAAACCTGGCAGGGAATGATGGCTGATTTGAAACCGCTGATATTGGATATTGATGGTACGTTTCTGAAAACAGATATGTTGTATGAATGCTTCTGGGGGGCGTTGGGGAAAAATCCTATCGCGACGCTGAAAACCTCTGTGCGTTATATTGGCGATCGGGCCCGGCTAAAGCGAGAGTTGGCCGAATTGGCCGAATTGCGCACCGATCTTTTACCGGTTCATAAAGATGTGAAGAATTATGGTGAAGCCGCCCTGTCTGAGGGACGCGAGGTTGTTTTGGTGTCCGCCTCGGATCAAAGCTTGGTGAGCCGCCTTGCGCAGGATCATGGCTTAAGTGGCAATAGCAAGGGGTCTGACGGTGCGACTAATCTCAAAGGCGCTGCCAAAGCGGACTATCTTGTAGGTACTTGGGGTGAGCGTGAGTTTGATTACGCCGGTGATCACACTGCTGACCGTGCGATATGGGCAAAATCTAATATGGCCTTGGTGGTAGGCAAGATTGATGCTCAGGCGCGGACAGGCCAAGAGGTGGTGCATTTCGATGGAGGATGGAAATTTCGCGCTCTGCTGATGGCCCTGCGTCCACATCAGTGGGTGAAAAATATCCTGCTGTTTTTACCAGTCCTAGCTGCGCATGACTTCACCATGTCTGCGCTATTGTTGGTGATCGCGGGTATTGTAGCGTTTTCGGCTGCGGCCTCCTCTATATATATAGTGAATGATTTGTTGGATCTGGAAGCTGACCGTCAACATATCAAAAAACGTTACCGCCCTTTTGCTGCCGGGACCGTGCCGATACCGGTTGGTATGGCGACCTTTGTGCTTTTGGCAGGGGGCGCGCTTGCTTTAGGTGCAGCACTGGGTGCGAAATTCCTACTGGGCGTGGCGATCTACATGACGCTTTCTCTGGCCTATTCTCTGCAGTTGAAACGTATGCGTTGGGTCGATATTGCAGTCTTGGCCAGCCTTTATACCCTGCGTGTAGTTGCTGGGGCCGCCGCCACCGGGGTTGAAGCCTCGCTTTATATGTTGATCTTCATCTTCCCGATATTTATCACGCTAGGCTGCGTCAAACGTATGACCGAACTGGCGCAGGCAGTGAATGACGAACCTTTGCCAGGGCGCGGATATGGTCGCCGTGATATGGGTGATTTGGTGAATGTATCCGGCCTTGGAATGGTTTTTGCGCTGTTGATTTTCTTTCTCTACAGTCGTTCAGATCAAGCGTTGACTCTGTATCCTACGCAGTGGCTATTGTGGGTCGCAATGGTTCCGATGGCAGCGTGGGTTGTACGTATGATCCGCCTAGGCTACCACGGCAAACAAGACTATGACCCGATTGTCTTTGCGTTGAAAGACAAACGGGGCATTGGGTATTTGTTGATCACACTGTCGCTGATCTTTTGTGCGAGTGGTCTTTGATAGCAGAGATTTGGTTTCTGACCTTACACCGACAGTTTCTTGAAAATGAATTCTGGGATGGATTTTATGATCGACATGATCCCCCACCAGAAAAACGGTGTGTAAATCACATTGCGTTTTTTGCGCAGGGCACGGCGAATATTGTGCGCGACATCTTCGGGGGCGGCGACCAGGAACATACCTTCAACATCCCAAGTCATCGCCGTATCTACAAAGCCAGGCTTGACCGTCATCACATGGACATTAGAGCGGTTCAACCGATTGCGTAGGCCTGACAGATATGTGTGAAAACCCGCTTTGGCCGATCCATATACATAGTTGCCAATACGCCCGCGATCCCCCGCAACGGAGCCGACGCCAACCACTTGGCCACCCTCGCGGGTCTCCATCTCAGGGGCGATCATTTGCAAGAACTCAGCAGGGCCGGTGAAGCAGTCATGGATCACGCCGTGGATCAGGGATGGGTCTTCGTCAATGGTACTTTGGGCAGGCATGGAGCCCGTGAACACAGCCACAGAAATGAGACCAGCCTGTTCTTTTGCACGTTCAATGATATGCGAGAAAGTTTCGCTTTTCCGCATATCAATGGCGTGGACCTCAGCCAAACCTGCACCGCGCAGGGAAAGGTCTCCAGCAAGTACAGTCATGTCTTCCATGTCACGACCCGCCAGAAGAATGGATGCGCCATCCTCAGCAAGGGAACGGGCAAAGGCGCGGGCCATGGAAGACGTCGCGCCCAAAATGATCCAAGTTTCGTTTGTGATACTGGTCATTGGGCAGTCCTCAGGTCAAGGCGGCGGATCAAATCGGTGTGCAGCGCACCCTCGGGATCCTGTTTGTTTACGGCGTCACACCAAGCAGTATGTTCGGGGTACATGGATTTTACGCGGGCGGCACTGGCAAGAGAATCCTTCGCCAGATACAGCCTCCCTCCGGCCTCTGCTGTCATCTCCTCAAGGCGGGCGATCAGAATTTCAGCGGCGGGGCGATTGCGAAAATCTACCGCCAACGTATAGCCATCACGCGGAAAGGACATCATGCCAGCAGGCTGATCCTGTGTGCCGGGGCCCATGCGTTTGAGAACTGCAAGGGGAGAGGCGAGGCCAGAGCGTGCAATCAGCGTCAGCATCTCGCGCAGGGCTGAGGCGGAGTTTACCGGAACCACGCATTGAAACTGATGAAATCCCTTTTTTCCATAAAGCCGGTTCCAATTGTGGATGGTATCAAGGGGAAAGAAGAAGTCGTTGATTTGCTTGACTGATGTGCGCCCACCTTCTGGAACGCGGCGATAATAAAGCGCGTTAAACAGTTTCACGATGGGGCGCGATAGGGCCCATCGGGGTGCGTTACATGGCACCGATTTTGGACGCTTTGGCGTCGGCATAAGGCCTGAACCGGTCTCAGCTTCTTCCAAAATACCACGGCCAAGGGCAAGACCCTGTGCGGTGGCATCAATCCAGCCAACGGAATATGTTGCACGGGAAGCATCTAGGATTTCGATAAACTCGTCAAACCCCTCGGCGCGTTGTTCTGTGACCATAATTACATCACCGGCGCAGGGCTTTAGGCGCAGCTTGGCGGATAGGATTACACCGGTCTGGCCAAGTCCGCCGATTGTGGCACGAAATAAGGTCTTATTGCTGTTGGCAGATAGGGTTTTGCGTGCGCCGCCTGGCAGAAGAAGCGTAATGCTTTCAATATGTTCACCAAAGCTTCCATCAAGGTGATGGTTTTTACCATGCACGTCATTGGCGATGCAGCCGCCGATGGTCGCAAATCCCGTGCCCGGCATCACCGCAGGCAACCAACCCTTGGGGGCCAAAAGGCGTGATAAAGTGCCGATTTGAACACCAGCCTCAGCTTCAAGTAGGCCAGCCTCTGCATCAACGCTGATTATCCGATCAAGTCGTGTCATATCAATGGCTTGCCCGCCATCATTCAAGGACGCATCCCCATAGGAGCGCCCCATCCCGATGGCCGGGGCGGTGGTTTGCGCGATGACACGCTCAAGAGCTGAGAGGCGTTCTGGCCTCGCCAGTTGCCCGGTCGCTTTATGGACCCGGCCCCAGCCTGTATACGTATCTGTTTTCCAGGTCATTTCAGATGTTCCGTTTCATGAATTCACTGCGGCAAGTCTGGATTTCTTTTCCGCATATGGAAAAACCAGTAGGCCAATTACGATTGCAAACCAAAGGGTTGTGACGCGAATAATGATTGTAGCAGGGACTGACAAGCCGGGGGCGATGCCCTCAAGCGTCAATAGGGCGATCATCGCCGCTTCCGCGCCGCCAACACCGCCGGGTGCACCTGTTAGGCCCCCGGCTAAGGTGGCGAATGTGAAAATACCAACGGCTTTCCAAAAGCCGATGCTCGCATCAAACCAATCCAGCAAAAGCCAGAAGGCATAACCCTCTGCCAGCCAACCAAGCAGACCGATAGACAGGGCTGGTAAGAGGAACCACAGGTTTGTGAATGCCACCAATGAACGGGCTGCCCGGCGTGCGCGTGCAAATAGACGGGGTTTGCGACCGATGATTTTCCAGATGGAACCTATGGTGTATGTCAACAGTTTAGGTCGCGTGACGATAAAGGCCGCGAGTAAAGATAAGGCTGCAACCACTGGTGCTGCGACGGAGAGGTTGCTCAAAGATTGGCTGAGCGCGAGGGCGAGGATGATGGCCATCGCGGCGAGATCAGAGGCGCGGTCAATGAGAACAAGGGGAGCAGCGCGTTCGGGTGCGCCTCCACATTCACGGGTGATCCAACGCAGGCGGATGAGTTCACCCACGCGACCGGGAGTGACAGACATGGCGAAGCCACCAAGGAAGTGACGTTGGCTTTGGCGGAAAGTCACCCGCAGGCCAAGACGGCGGGCAAAAAGGTGCCAGCGTGCACCACGCAGAAGATAGTTCAAAAGAGAGAGGGCAAGCAAAACAACAATTTGCATCGCGCCCAGCTTTGCGAGTTGTGTGGTGGTTTCTTCCCATCCCGTGGCCATTGCTAGGCTGATCAGGCCAAAGGCAACTAGGGTAAACAAAGCAGGTGCCAGTAGAACATCACGCCACCGACGGGGGGCATTGGTTGCCAAAGGGGATATGTCTGGGCTGCTCAGGGTCATTTATACGACTTAATGTGTGATTAAGGCTTTTTTATATCAGTGGGGCGCTGGGGGAAAGAGAGTTCGTAAGCACAGAACATAACCCGAAACTTTCAAGTCTTTAAAGTCCCCCCAGGCGATAGTTTAAAGTTGGATTGACCATCACAGGTGCAAGGCAGTGCGGGTTGACTGCCTAACGCCTTATCCGGGGGGCTTTCCAATAAGCGCCAGTGTCCTCGCGAGAGGCTTCGTAATCCGCGATGCGCTGCTGGGCTTCGCCTGCGCCAAGGTCAATCAGGTGCCCCAGTAGGCATTCCAGCACCGCCATCGCCCCGCCGTAACAGCCGAAACCATGATGTGACTGAGTGGCGATGGGGAAGGTGACATCAGGGTCTATCTGTGGGGCGATAACTTCGCTGTCGGAAATCAGGATCAGCTTCATGCCGCGCTTGCGGGCGTAACGCAGAGCTTGGATCGTATCGGCGGAATAGGGTGCGAAGGTGATGGCGATCAGACAGTCGCGTTCATCAGCGCTGAACAGTTCATCCACCGCAGAACCCATGTGACGCGGAATAAGCTGCAGCTCGGGCAGGGCCATGCGGCCAATGTAGTGGAAATAATAGGCCATCGCATAACTGGATCGGGTGGCGGTCACATAACAAATGCGCGCCTCTGTCATATGCTGCAATGCGATGGTGATTTTTTCCTGTGTCATCAGACGCAGAGATCGCGAAACAACGTTGATTTCATTACGCACAAGCCGCGCCTGGGTGCGGGCGGTGTCATTGCCCTGATCAAGCTGGCTGATCCATTCCGAACCCATCCGGCTTTCGCGTTCTGTGACGAGGGCCTGACGGAATGGGTCGCGCATGGCCTCAAACCCGTCATAGCCCATCCGCACGGCCAAACGCACAAAGGAATTAGGGCTAACGCCGGTTTTCTCTGCTGAAATGCGAATCGGGTCCATGCCGAAGTCTCCCGGGTGATCGATGATGTATTTGGCGATGATTTTCAACCCAGGAGGCAGGGCATCGATTTCGGCCTTTAGGCGAGCGATCAGGCGGGATTTTTGATTTTGATCCATTCATTGTAAAGAACAGATGTTCTTGAATTAGTAAATTGAAAACGCGGGCGGTTGGGGCATTCTAAGGGAAATCCAATCCAAGAGAGTTTTCCTATGCCCCTTCCTTCCCACGCATCTGTTGTCGTCATTGGCGGCGGCATCATGGGGTGTTCCACCCTGTACCACCTCGCTCAAATGGGGGTTAGCGACGCCATTTTGTTGGAACGCAATAAGCTGACCAGCGGCACGACTTGGCATTCTGCGGCGCAGGTGCGGGCCTTGCGCAATTCCCGCAACCTGACGCGGATGATCCAGTATTCGGTTGATCTCTATGCCCGGTTGGAAGAGGAGACCGGGCAATCTGTGGGGTGGATCCAGGAGGGCAGCCTGTCGATTGCTACCAATCAGGATCGCCTGACCCATATTCGTCGCCAAGAAGCGCTGGCCCATGCTTATGGCGTGCAAGCCCAAACCATCAGTGCTGCGGAAGCAAAAGAGCGCTGGCCCATGATGAATGCCGATGATGTGATCGGTGCGGTCTGGTCACCGGATGATGGGCGGGTGTCGCCTTCTGATGTTTGTGCGGCATTGGTGAAAGGGGCGAAAACCCTTGGGGCAAAGATCTTTGAGAACACCGGGGTGACCGGGATCCTGACTGAAAATGGTCGTGTGAAAGGCGTTGAAACCACGCAGGGCACGGTGATGTGTGACGCGATTGCTTTGTGCACGGGCCTATGGTCACGCGAAGCGGGCGCGATGGCGGGGGCGGAGGTTCCTGCATTGGCCTGCGAACATTTCTATCTGTTGACCAAGCCGATTGAAGGAATTTCCGGCAATATGGCGACGCTCTCTGATCATGATAATCACCTTTATATCCGCGATGACAGTGGCGGGTTGTTGGTGGGATGTTTTGAACCTATGGGCAAACCGATCAAGCCTGGCGTGTTGGATGAGACCTTTGAATTTGGTCTATTGGGCGAGGATTGGGATCATTTTGAACCCATGATGATGAATGCGCTGCACCGTCTTCCGGCGCTGGAACATGCTGAGGTAAAGATGCTGCTGAATGGTCCGGAAAGTTTCACGCCAGATGGGATGTTTATGCTGGGTGAGACCGCCGAAACACGTGGGCTGTTTCTGGGCTGTGGGATGAATTCTGTTGGCATGGCGTCTGGTGGTGGGGCCGGGATGAACCTTGCGCATAACATCGTGCATGGTCATACGGCCTATGATCTGGGCGAGGCGGACGCAAAACGCTTTGCGCCGATTTACAATTCACTTGATCATCTGATGGCGCGCGCCCCGGAAATTCTGGGCACCCATTACGACATTGCCTATCCGGGCAAACAATTGGCGACGGCGCGGGGATTGCGTGCTTTGCCGCTGGATGCTGAATATAAAGCAGCCGGAGCACATTTTGGCCAAGTTTATGGTTGGGAACGTCCGCTGTATTTCGGCAAAACGGCGGAGCCGCGCATGACATTTGGGCGCCCGGATTGGTTTGAAAACGTGAAGGCGGAGGTCACAGCCGCACATGAAAAGGCAGCGATCTTTGATGCGTCGCCCTTTGGCAAGATCGAGGTCGAGGGATCGGATGCGGAGGCCTTCTTGCAATATACATGTGCCTCCAACATGGCGAAGGCTCCGGGCAGCGCAATTTATACAGCGGTTTTGAACGATCGTGGCACCTATGAAAGTGATATCACCGCACACCGGATTGCCACAGACCACTATCGCCTGTTTGTTGGAACCAACGCGATTAAGCACGATTTCACATGGTTTAAGCGTCATTCGGTAGGGTTCGATGTGCATTTGCGAGATAGCACTGAAGAGTTTGCCGTTCTTGGTTTGATGGGGCCGGATGCTGTAAAGATCGTTGCGCAATGTGGCGCACCTGAGTTGAGAAACTTGAGTTATTTCAAAGTTGGACCGGCCCATATCGCGGGCTGTCATGTGCGCGCGGTGCACATGTCCTACGTCGGTGAAGCCGGATGGGAGTTGACCATGAAGTCAGAAAACGCCGGTAAGGTTTACGCTGCTCTGACGGGGGCAGGGGCGGTGCCTGCGGGGATGTTTGCCCAGACCTCTATGCGGGTGGAAAAGGGCTTTGCCGCGATGGGGCATGAGCTTGACAGTGACGTCACCCCGATTGAGGTTGGATTAGATATGATGGTGTCCAAGCAGAAGGATTTCATTGGATCGGATGCTCTGATTGAGCGCCGAAAAACTGCAAAACGCGGGTTGATGACGGTGATCCTTGAGGATGAAAATGCGGTGCCATTGGGCCATGAACCAATCTATGCGGGCGACGAAATCATCGGCCATACGACCACAGCGACTTTTGGGTATAGGATCGGTAAGCCTTTGGCGCTTGCCTATATCCATGCAGATGATGCTGACGGCTTGGCAGCGCATATCGACATTGCGGGCGAGCGTTTTGCGGTTCGTTTGCAGAACGCCTGCGCCTTTGATCCGGCGGGGATACGGATGAAAGGCGAGGGCGTTTAGCTGCTGAAACCTTGTTTTGCCAGTTGGACCCACCAGGCGACGCCAATCGCGATGGCGTCGTCGTTGAAATCATAAGATGGATTGTGAAGCGGTTGGGCGTGATTGCCCTTTGTGCCATTGCCCATCAGAACGAAGGCTGAAGGAACATGGGCTGCGAATTCGGCGAAGTCTTCAGAAAAGCCAACCCGCCCGTAGGAAGCGTTTACTTTGCCGACGTGACTGGCAGCTTCAACGGCTATACTCGTTGCCTCGGATGCGTTGATGAGCGGGCGAAAAGATGTGGAATATGTCACCTCGCCCAAAGCGCCATGCGCCGCGCAGATACCATCCACAATTGCGCGGATACGGGTTTGGATCGTTTCCGAAACTGCAGGAGAGAACCCACGGCAATCCCCTGAAAGCATGACCTGACTGGGCAGAATATTACGAGCGCCATCGGTGATGAACTCGGTCACTGAAACAACACAATGATCGCTGGGTGGGGCATTGCGTGACACGATGGTCTGAAGCTGGGTCACGATCGCTGCGGCAACAATGATTGGATCAATACCTTTTTCTGGCATGGACGCATGGCCACCTTTGCCGGTGATGGTGATTTCAAAGTTGTCCTCGAACGCGCAAAAAGTGCCTTCCTGCGTGGCGAATTCCCCAAGGGGCATTCCCGGAAGGTTGTGAAGCCCGAACATATGTTGAACCGGGAAGCGTTCAAATAATCCGTCTGAGATCATGGCCTTTGCGCCATTGCCGTTCTCTTCATCTGGTTGGAAGATAAAGTGGACGGTGCGTTTTAGATCCGGGTCTGTGGCCAGCTCAAGGGCTGCCCCCAACAGCATGGTGCTGTGCCCGTCATGCCCGCAGCCGTGGAACTTACCGGGGTTGGTGGATTTGTAAGTAAAATCATTGGCTTCAGTGATCGGCAGCGCATCCATATCAGCGCGCAAGCCAACTGCGGTATTGTCTGGGCCGCGGCGCAAGGAGGCCACAAAACCCGACCCGCCGATACTGCGGGTGACTTCAAGCCCAGCGTTTTCCAACTGCTGTGCCAGAATGTCTGAGGTGCGTGACAGGTCAAAACCGGTTTCAGGATGGGCGTGTAGATCATGACGCAGGGCGATAAGATCAGGCATCTGGGATGTCTCCTTCTGACAGGATCACAAGTGGGTTTGGTGCGTCTTCCGCAAGGCAGACGGCAAGGCCTGCAACACCTGATGGGGTGGTAGAGAAGCCCATGGATTTTGCGGTGATCACAGCCTGTTGCGCCTGTTCATCCGAGAGTGTGACATAACGATCAGCCGCTTCACGCAGGGTTTCAAACGCCAGCATTGAGGGCGTTTTGCAATCGAGGCGACCCATATTGGAATCCGGCCCGGTGACAGTGACCAACTGCCCGGCAGCCTTACTGTCGCGCAGGCAGGGTGCGGCATCGGGTTCTACGATGATGATCTCGGGTTGAACGGCCCAGCTGCTGCGGATCATGAAGGCAATGGCCGCGGCAAGCCCACCAACACCGGCCTGCAGGTAAACATGGCTGGGCCAATTGCTGGTGGCTTCAAACTGTTCCCGCAGTTCCTCGGCGATCACTGTGTAACCTTCCATCACTAGGCGGGGGGGCTCGGTGTAGCCGGGCCAGGAACCATCAGCCAAATGGATCGCGTTATTTTGCGCGGCGTCCTGAATGGCAGCTTCAACACTGGCCTGATAGTCATTTCCAGATCTCACCACAGTGGCACTCTGTGCGCGTAGGCGAATAGCGAAACCCTCGGGAACGGTATGTGCCAGATGAATGCGGGCCTGTGCGCCAAATATCCGCGCCCCGGCGGCAACCGCCATGCCATGATTGCCGGCACTGGCGCACACAAAGGTCATGCCCTGAGCCGTTTTGCGAACCCGATCACTGGTGAAATCAGGCGGTGCGATGTTTTCCTTGAACTGGGCACCGATCAATTGCGCCACGGCATATACCCCGCCTAAGGCCTTAAATGCGCCAAGGCCCATACGGTTGGTTTCATCTTTGATCGTGATGGAACGCCCCTCTAAGATCTGCGTTGTGCAGGGACTGGGTTGATAGGCCGGACAGGCCTGTAAAAGACGACGGGGAAGGGCGGGGTTCAGGGGCGCAATATTTTTCATATTGTAACTGTAGTGGTTTTCGCTGCACAGTTTTGGTCGTGATGGGGAAAGTTTCGAGAAAAATTATCGCAATTGGAGTATTTGGCTGTGGAGTTGGATCAATCTGACAGGCTGTTGCTGAAGCTGATGCAGGCGAATGCAAAACGTGGGCTTGAGGCGCTGGCGGGGGAGACGGGCCTA
>MAAC01013441.1_pt1 | contig 40119 bp, 33 predicted proteins | sample 1115981 | NCBI WGS metagenome assembly MAAC01 (sample SAMN04961126, study PRJNA320927) | seawater metagenome | isolation source: sample BD02T64 sea water enriched with oil for 64 days | place: USA:Gulf of Mexico | collected 2013-07-27 | reverse complement strand
GGGGTCGGTTGTGTTGTGGACTAACTGTCATCATCCGTTTTATGACAACAATGCTTACCCAGAAACTGCTCCGGCAAAACGTCCTGTATGGGTAGGTGATTTCTGGTCAATGTTTTACGCGGGTCATTGGGTTGAGATGCAAAACCTTAAACACATTTTGGAATATCGCCATAAAAATAAGTTGCCTATGTTTGATGAGTCATGGTTAAAGGATTCATCGTTAACAGGGGAAGAACTTGATGGTTCTGAAAGCGCTGATGTTGTGTGTGCCTAAATTTAATAAATAGAGGATAAAAAGATGCAACCGATCAGCTTAGTTAGTGCAGCAAGTTACTTGCCTGAGAATATTGTTCCAAACACATTTTTTACAGAATCTATTGCTGATGGTGAAAAAGCGTCAAACAGCAATCACCCAATGTTTAAGGGTACAGAGTTTCGTCATCATGTTGCTGAAGAAGAAACTGCTATTAGTATGCTTGAGCAGGCTTCTCGCAAATTGGGTGATCGACTAAATCTAGACTTCTCAAAAGACGTGGATATTATTCTGATTAATACCACTGTGTTGGATATGCCATTTACGGGTTGTGGTGCTGAACTCGCTCATGTATTAGGAGCAAAACCATCGTGGATTATTGATGTACACAATGGTGGTTGTGTTTCATTTGTCTACATGATGGATATCGCCCGTAGTTTGATGGCAAGCTCTGGTGCGAAAACAGCAATGATTTGTAATGTGCAAAATGCAGCTGGTCGAATATTTCGACATCCCGAAAATCGAAAATTGCCGCAGTCGGCTGTACCAGGTGATGGTTGTGGTGTTGGGTATTTGGTGGCAAATGATAGCTCACCGGTACAGTCAATTATACGCCGTAGCTATGGCGAATACGCAAAAGATATGACAGCCGTAAGTGATGATGGTCAAAAATGGTGGGATCCTCGTGAGACACCTATGCATATCGAGTTTACTGAACATAAACTGGCATCAATTGTAGGTCGTGGAAATAAAATTGTGCCAGAAGCATTATATGCAGCGCTTAAGGAGGCGAATATATCAATGCAGGATGTTGACAAATTAATTACCAATCAACCAAATCATACATTCTTACGTAATTGGCGTGAGTCGGTTTGTGTTGAGGAAAAAAATCATATCCATACGTTCCCTGAACATGGGAATTTGTTTGGAGCTGCGTTGCCAATTTCATTAGCCAGAGGGATTGAAACAGGAGCATTAAAGAAAGGGGATAACCTTTTGTTGGGCGGATTTGCTCATGCGGGTGATTACGCCTGTGGATCTGTTGTGCATTGGCAGGGAGGAGAGTGATGCATATTCACAGTTGGATGGTATGTCATCGGCCTAAGTCACAAGCAAAACCTACACGTTATGGCGATCGCTCGGCGGGTGGTCAACGTCAAACCCCTGTTAAAAGTGTGGCTTAAATAACATGATATTATCGGATGCAATTGTTACCTGTTTACGTGAATTGAATTTGCGTTATATGTTTGGTGTGAGCGGAGCTAATATCGAACACATTCATGATTCTGTGTTTCGGCTGGGGCAGCAGGGTAATGATCAGCGTGGTTTTCAAACTGTGATGACAAAAAGTGAGTATGGAGCGGCATTTATGGCAGATGCTCGTGCTCGTACTCATAAAACGCTAGGTGTCTGTTGTGCGACATCGGGGGGCGGCATGATGAATTTGGCTGTTGGTATTGCTGAATCTTATGCCCATGCTGTGCCCGTTCTAGCGTTGGTAGGGCAACCGCCTATAGCCCAAGAAGGGCGAGGGAGTTTTCAGGACTCTTCTGGTATAGGCGCTACGGTAAATGCGCTCGCTATGTGGCAAGCTATTTCAAAATTCGCGTGTAAGTTTGAAACAGCAGATCAGTTTTGGTCTTTATTTTTCGCTGCGTTATCGCAACCATTTTCTGGGCGTCATGGTCCGTCGGTTATGTTATTGCCTCGGGATATTATGGGGTTAGAGGTAGGCGAAATACCCAGTGGTTTTCTGAGTTCTATCTCCTTTGAATCAGACGTTAACGATTCTGAAAACGATATTAATGGCGTGTGGGATTTACTTTCTAAAGCAAAAAATCCGGTTTTGATTTTGGGGTCTGGTGTTGCAAGGCATAACGCAGAAAAAACGGCGCGGGCTTTTGTTGAGTCGTCCAATATTCGTGTTGTATCAACATTGGCTTGTCCGGGTATATTTGCCAATGATGATAAACGTTATTTGGGTATGATTGGCGTTGCGGGTCATCCGTCTGCTCATTCATATATAGAAGAAAAAGCAGATTTTATATTGTCTGTTGGCACTCAACTAAGAGCGATGACACGGGCAACCTTAGAGTGTGCGTTGACGGAAAAATCCTTGTGTATGGTGAATAGTGATTTTCAAGAACTCGATGAGTCCTTGAACCCTTGTATGTTGCTTAAGTCGGAAGCGTCGATGTTTTTTGATGCGCTTAATGAAAAACAAGAGATATCGCCGTTGAAGTTCTCAGTTGATGAAGTGTTTCATCCAGTAACCTGCTTTACCCCACAAAAAATCCAATATCAACAATTGGTTGATACGGCGTCAACTAATGTAAAGCACAATGGATTAACACAAAGCGCGGCCTTAACGATTGTTAATCAATATCTGCCTGAACAGGGACATATATTATTTGATGCGGGTAACTGCGCAGCCGCAGCGGCACACTTTCTAAAAATACCGCTTAATGTATCAACAAATATAGCGTTAGGAATGGGAGGGATGGGCTATGCGATTGCTGGAGCAATAGGTGCGCAGTTAGGAGAATCAAAACCATCACGTACAATGGTATTGTGTGGAGACGGGGCTTTTATGATGACAGGTCTAGAGATACATACTGCAGTAGACCTCCAATTGCCGATATTATGGATTGTGTTTAACAACAATATGCATGGCATGTGTGTAACGCGGCAGCAATTGTATTTCTCAGGAAGGATTGAAGGAAATACCTACGGCAATGTTGATATAGCGACAATATCTAAAGGGTTTGGCGGTAAGGATAGAATCTGGGCTAAGACAGCAACTTCACTGACTGAGTTGGATGTCTTGTTGGACGAATACATTTCGCGCAAGGCGCATATGCCGGGAGTGTTGGAGCTAAAAATTGTTGAGGAAGAACTTCCCCCCTTTATGCCATTTGTTACAAAAAAAGCAACGATTCAGAAGGCGTGGTGACTATTGCAAGTCTTATGGTTCATGGGTAAATAAAGTGTATTCTTAATGGCTACTCGCCTAAAAGCTTCTTTTAATAGCTCTACGAGACCCTCGCTTTAACCCTAACAACAAGTAGTAATTGCAGTGATGCTGATGGTTCTATGACGTCTATTAACGTGACTGACATGTTAATAGACGTCATGTGAATAATGACTACAACGTCAACAAATACTCCACAAGATAGGACGTGTCATCATCAGACATGGTACACCAGGGGTGTGGTGCATCAGGCATACCGATGGCTGTTGGCGTTCCCATCTCATCGGGCCCGTATTCATTTTTCATTTGTTGATAATCCCAATAGTAATAGTCGGGGTCCCAAGGAACTTCAACAAAATACTTATGGCGTTCGATAAAACGATTTTGTTTGGCAGCAGTATCATTGTCTGCGGTACTTTCTGATTTTGGAATTCTAAACACATCCCCTTTGTTCTGATACGCAGGATAGGGCGTTGGATGATCTATGCCGCCTTTTGCGCTATTAAGAGGAGGGTGCAATGTATAATAGGCATTGTATAAGTCACTGCCAGCGTCGCAACGAGCGGGGGATACCAAGTCCTCTAAGTTTTTAACGTGACTATCACTTAATAATCCGCGATGTTGTGTCCAATACAAATTCCTTAAGAACGTTGCCCTAATTGACTGTACTTGTTTCTGATAAATTGTGGGTGTGAAGAATCGACCGACCTTATCTAGTCTTACCATTTTCTCATTGGTATTTGCACCTAGTCCATCAGCGTGACAGCTACCGCAGTCTCGCTCAAAGATCGTTTTTCCCTGCGCTACGGCCTCTGTAATACCTGGATATGCTTGCCAACTTTGAGTGATAAATTCACTTTCACTGGGTGTTGATTCTGTTTGGGTAGAAAGTTTATTATTCTCTTTTAACCATCGATACATTCCGATATTGCGTAATAGATCGTCATCTTGATTTAGAGTGGTCATATAGGCAGTCAGCGCTTGTAACGACGCCTTATCCATCGACCCTTGAGCACCGTCAGGTTCTTCTGAATGGATATAAGAACCCTCAAAACCGACATAGGATTCGGTATGTGATAATGAGCGCCGTATTGCCATATAGTTGGTAACAGTAGGAATGGTGATGGGAGAAAATTGATAATCATTGTCCGTTTCACTACCTTCACCAACAGCGCGGACAACGTTGTGTTCACCTGTGCCTTGAGGCATGTGATAAATTAACATGGTTTTATCGACATCTTGTTTGCTTCCATCTGTCCATACAGGCCCTTCCTCCTTGGTTTTAATGCCATCAAAGGGACCTAATAACGCCCATTTCATGCTCCAAGTGGGATTCGGTAATCCGGGGAATACCTTTGTGGTTTGTTCGCCTGGGGCTGATTCGTAAGAGATTTGATAGCCGTGGCAAGATGCGCAGTTAAAACCTGCCCATTCCCCTTTTCCTGTATAAGGGTTGAGAGATTCAGCAAAGCGATAACCTGCCCAACCAGTATTACTTGTCCAGCCTTTGGTAAGTTGAGGTTGTAGCGTTAAGAAACCTGGAATAGGGTTTTTCTGAGGGTAGGGGTCAAAATAGATATCATCTATTGCCTCGCTTGGCACCTGTCCTTCGATGGTTAGTACAGCGCCAAATAATAAGTTGGGATTAGCTAATAAACCAGTAATAGGGTCAACAGCTTGATAGTTGAAGATTTTTTTCCAGTCTAATCCTCGCAGGTTGTGGGCTGCCCCAATGTTGTAATCATATGACCAAAATATAGCTCGGCCCTGGGCGACTAATTCGTCAAATTCAGGGTTATCCACAGTTACATCGATGGGCGCTGTTGATTTGGTTTCAGACAATGTAGAAACTACATCACAGTTGTGTTTGAAATCAGGTTCGGTAATGCGTGCCGTTAACGCATCAATAACATTATGAGATTCACCTGGACGAATAAGGGATTCATTAAAACCGGTTCGTTTTTGCACTTGAACGGTAAGTAGGCCACTGCTTGCATGATCAGGGACTCTAAATTCGATACGGCTATTTGCCCAATGTAAAACGTTTTTGGGCCACTCGCTGCGAATGTCGCTGATTTCAAAATTCACTTGTTTTTGAATATCAATTTTTTGTTCGAACATAGTGAGGTCGGTTTCAAGAATACGTGTTGTACCAATCATTATTTTCGAGAAATCGATATCAACGCCTTGACCAAAATTCTCACCATACAATGTAATGATGTCTCCAGGAGCCATTGTAATCGGAGAAGGGGTGTCTGTACTCCATGTAGGATTCCCATTAATAGCAATGCTTTGAATAACCGGTGTTAAGAACTCGGCTGCTGATGCCGAACGGATATTTTCACGACTCGCATCAAGTTCGCAAAGGGTTTCCTGGTCTGGGAATTCGCCGACTTTATCGCAACCAGCAAGGGCAATTGATATGGGTACAAGCCAGAGGGCTTGCTGGACTATCTTGCTGAATGGCTTGTTACGAGGGGGGGATTTTGTTGGCTCGGTCTGTCGAGTGGTTTTTATCATTATTATATCCTCTCAAGGGTGGAGAATAGCGCTAGGTTTTTATTGTTGCTTTTATTGCGCTATCAGCTGATATCCTAAAAGAATTTGTAAAATGACCCCATGATATTGTCGGACAATAAGTTTGACCTAATCGGACATACGTTGCTAGCTGTGACGTATGCACTGTATTAAGGTAACAGCTTCACAATAAAGTGGTTGTATCTTGAGCAATGGGGTGTGTGGCGGTATCAGTTCAGTCTACTTTTGTCCTTTTTAGCTCTTTTGGAACCTGGTAGAGTTGTTTATCGTTACGTTGTTCAACCTCCTTTTAGGATATAAATGCTTCAATGAACCCTATTGCACTAGGTATTTTTGTTAATCGTATTGAATCAATCTGCGATGAAATGGGGGCTGTGTTACGCCGTGCGGCTTTTTCCCCCAACATTAAAGATCGTATGGATTTTTCTTGCGCGATTTTTGATCCGAAAGGTGGTTTGTGTGCACAGGCGGCTCATATACCAGTGCATTTAGGTAGCATGGCGTATGCAATGAGGGATATTGTTAAATCGGTTCAATGGCAGCCCGGCGATATGGTGGTCTTAAATGACCCCTATTTAGGAGGAACTCATCTACCGGATATAACCGTCATTGCACCTATGTTCATCTCCAGCAATGACGAAAAAGAAACGTTAATGGGCTTTGTTGTGAATCGAGCACACCACGCAAATATTGGTGCAACAACGCCGGGATCAATGCCGTTATCGCAATCGTTAGAAGAAGAGGGGGTGATTATTCCGCCGACGTTACTGGTACGTAATGATGTGATTTTGAAGGATGTATTACACCGTATCAGTGGTAGTGAAAACGGTATGCAAGGGCAAAGTTATGGTGACTTTTCTGCACAAATAAGCGCAAATAAAGTTGGCTGTCAGCGATTACGCACACTTGTTTCAGCTAATGATACGGAGCATTATTTTCAATTCTTATCGGAATTGAATGCTTATGGTGAGCGATTAGCAACGTCAGCATTAAGTGACTTGCCAAATGGTTGTTATCAATTTGATGATTATTTAGATGATGACGGTGCAGGTCAACATAATATAAAAATAGCGGTAACGATTAGCATTGAGGATGGGAACGTCGACGTGGATTTTTCCGGTACACATCCGCAAGTAATGGGTAATGTTAATTGCCCGTTATCGGTAGCCGCAGCGGCCGTTTTTTATGTATTTCGATGTTTGATGCCACCCTATACTCCCGCATGTGCTGGGACGTTTGCCACAATTACATTGAAAGCAAATAAGGGCTGCTTGCTGGATGCTGAGCGTCCAGCCGCGGTAGCAGCAGGTAACGTTGAAACCAGTACTCGGATAGTTGATGTAGTGCTGGGAGCCTTGGCTCAAGCCATTCCTCACCGAATCCCCTCCGCAAGCCATGGCAGCATGAACAACGTAGCGATGGGAGCTGAGGCGACTAAAGATTCCATGCGGTGGGATTATTACGAAACCATTGGTGGCGGTATGGGAGCTCATGCAAAAGGAGACGGGTTGAATGCAGTACAAACCCATATGACTAATACGTTAAATACACCGATCGAAAGTTTAGAAAGTCATTACCCGCTACGTGTGCTTGCTTATCGCATACGCGAGAACTCTGGCGGAGGAGGACAATATATTGGTGGAAATGGTATCGAACGACGCTTGCTATTCCTACGGCCCGCAACGGTAACATTACTGACTGAACGCCGGAAGAGAAATCCGTGGGGGTTGGCGGGAGGTTTAGCGGGCGCTGTGGGTGAAAATTTACTAAATGATCTGTTGTTACCAGCAAAAACCGCATTTGATGTGGTACGAGGTGATGAGCTTTGTATTAAAACTCCGGGGGGCGGAGGTTGGGGTGTAGCATAAGAATAGAGCAGTATAATAATCGTTATCTAATTATAAGAATAACAAGAGAGGAATCTGTATGTCAGAAGAAGCGGTAGTATCAACGCATTATCGCGCGTGTCATTTATGTGAAGCGCTGTGTGGTGTTGAAATAAAAGTTGAAAACGGCTCCATTATTTCTATCAAAGGGGATAAAAATGACCCTCTGAGTGAAGGGTATATTTGTCCAAAAGCTACCGCTCTGCAAGATATCCATGAAGACCCGGATCGCCTCCGAACACCCGTCAAACGTGTTGGAGATCAATGGCAGGAGATTAGTTGGGATGATGCCCTAGATATTGTTGCAGACAAGTTGGTTGAAACAAAAAATGAGCATGGAGCGAATGGTATTGGTGCATATTTTGGAAACCCCAGTATACATAACTGGGGAATGGTTACTCACGCCCCCAATCTATTTAAATTATTGAAAACAAAGAATCGCTTTTCCGCAACATCAGTAGATCAACTACCACACCAATTGGTTGCTTATTGGATGTATGGGCATCAGTTAATGGTCCCTGTTCCAGATATCGATCGTAGTGATTTTATTGTTATTGCTGGAGGCAACCCGATGGCATCAAACGGCAGCCTATGGACGGTTCCTGGTTTTCGTCATCGGGCCAAAGCGTTACAACAACGCGGTGGAAAAATTGTTGTGTTAGATCCGCGGTACACGGAGACCGCTGAGATTGCCGATGAACATCATTACGTTAAGCCAGGAACGGATGCATGGTTATTGTTTGCATTAATTAACGTGATCTTTACCGAAGGTTTGACTGATTTAGGGCGACTAAGTGATATGACTGAAGGGTTGGATCATATTGAGACCTTGGTTCAACAATTCACACCAGAAAAAGCAGAAGCAGAGACAGGAATGACTGCAGCTGCGATAACCCAATTAGCAAGGGATTTTGCCTCTGCTGAACGGGCAGTGTTCTATGGCCGGATGGGGCTCAGTACGCAGGAATATGGATCATTATGCCAGTGGGCAATTCAATTGCTGAATATCATAACAGGTAATCTCGATAACGTTGGGGGCTCAATGTTTAGCTTGCCAGCGTTAGATCCAATAAAAGGCATCGCAAGTAAACCTGGTCATTACGGTGCATGGAAATCCCGTGTACGTGGATTGCCAGAGTTTTCTGGTGAACTGCCTTGTAGTGTAATGGCAGAAGAAATATTAACACCAGGTGATGGGCAGATTAAAATGTTGATAACGGGGGCTGGAAATCCAGTGTTATCAACACCGAATGGTGTGCAATTGGAAGAGGCGTTAGCTTCGTTAGATTTCATGGTCTCCGTGGATTTATATATCAATGAAACCACTCGCTTTGCCGATGTTATTTTGCCGCCAGTCAGCCCGTTAGAGCACGATCATTATGATTTGGCGCTTATCGTTTTTGCTATCAGAAATGTTGCAAAATACAGTGCTGCTGTATTTGATAAACCGGAAAATGCATTGCACGATTGGGAAATATTTTCAGTATTGGGTGATCGCATTGCATCTCGAATGGATGTAAGCCCTGTGCCGACTTTTTTGCCTGAGCAAATCTTGGAAATGGGATTGCAGTCTGGCCCTTATGGGGCAATGTCAAATGGGTATGAGTCTCAACGCGAAAAATCCAATGTAGGTTTATCTCTTGCCATGTTAAAGCAGCATCCAGAAGGTGTTGATTTGGGAGCCCATGAACCTTTATTGCCCGAGCGGTTATGTACTGATAATCAAATGATCTGTTTGGCTCCGAAAGAGTTAGTGGCGGATTTGCAACGGCTTCAGAATTCAATTAAGAAAGGAGAGGGTGATAAATCGCCATTCTTACTGATAGGGCGAAGGCACGTAAGATCCAATAACTCCTGGATGCATAATTCACTGCGCTTAGTGAAAGGCAAGCCTAGGCATCAATTAATGCTAAACACACAGGATGCTGTCGCCCTTGGGATAATGAATAACGATCAAGTAGAGGTTGTCTCGCGTGTAGGCAGTGTAAAAGTCATGGTAGAGGTCACTGATAACATCATGCCTGGTGTGGTTTCGTTACCCCATGGTTGGGGACATGATCGCAAGGGAATAAAAATAGCGATAGCTCAGGAGCATGCAGGAGTCAGTGCGAATGACTTAACAGACGAGCTGTTTCTGGACCTACTATCCGGGAATGCAGCGCTAAGTGGCGTCCCTGTGGCGGTAAAACCCTGCAAATGATCGGGTGTTTGTTGCCTCTAGGTTTGGTAGAATGACTGTTACAGAAGTTTTGTTTTGTTTAACCTATTGATATTAAAGTAGTTAAAGGTACCCCTGATGGAAACAATTGAGCTAATTAAAGAACAAATTGAGAGTAATGACGTGTTGTTATACATGAAGGGTACACCTCAGTTCCCTCAGTGTGGTTTTTCTTCTCGTACAGTAGAAGCACTTATTAACATCGGCCGTCCTTTTGCTTTTGTCAATATACTTGAGAATCCAGAAGTGCGTGCAGAATTACCTAAGTATGCAAATTGGCCAACGTTTCCTCAGCTTTGGGTGAAAGGCGAGCTGATTGGTGGCTGTGATATCATTGCTGAAATGTTTCAGCAGGGCGAGTTAAAAACCTTGGTTGAAGAGGCCTCGCCAGCTAAAGAAGAAGAGTAAACTTTTGGCTGAAAACGAATGAAAAAGGAAGCGTAAGCTTCCTTTTTTTTGCATAAAAATCGCAATGGCATCATTTTCGGGCAGGGGTTTTGAAAAATACTATCCTTGTATTACTATACAGCCCTTATCTTTAATTAACGCTAATTGGCTTTCTGTTTCAACGCTTTCTACGACGGTTTGAAGGTTAAGCTTTTCTGCTAAGAATAAAATAGTATCAAGTACATTTTGTGCATCGGCACTGTGTGCAACATCATTAATAAAGGCACGGTCAATTTTTAAGGTACCGATAGGAAAGCGTTGCAATTAGGCTAACGAAGAATACTCTGTTCCAAAATCATCCAATGCGATGCGAGAGCTATCTTCCAAAGAAACTTTAGGTTGGTAGTGGAGAATGAATTCATTTTTCTCAATCGCTGTTCTAATTGCCGCTTCCAAGGTTAGGCGTTTTTTGACGATATCCTTCATTGCTTTTTCAAAGAATTGAAAGTTTTTTTACCTTTTGATTCTGCTTCATAAATCGCAATGTCTGAATGCTTTAGTAACGCTTCTGGTGTCTATCCATTTTCCGGGTAAAGGGCTAAATCAATGCTGGCATAGATATAAATTCAATGTTGGGATTTATATCTTTTAACGCTAAACCTTCACCGTTGTAAACCAATGGCATCCTAGCATCCTAGCATCACGCCAGCGGGTATCTATATTTTGAATGACACATCGGAGGCAATAATGATATTTAGGCCTTCTCCTCCGTTGGTCGAGATAAGGTACTCATCCTTTAATTTATCCGTTTCGTAAAATACTTGATGAATATTAACTTTGTATTTTGCTTCAAAAGAGGCGGTCGGTTTTTCATCGAAATACTCTGACCAGTTGTATAGTGTGAGTGTTTTTGTAGATTCGTTTTTGAGTAATATTTTTATTTCTTGAGCAATGCCAATATTGCTAAGAATCGGTAGGGAGAGCAGGCTAATAAACCGCACAAACTGAACGAAAGCAGGCATAATCCATTTCAATACTATTTTTTGAGACTATTCTCTAATAAACGTGGATCAAAAATCTACAGATAGGAGTTTATAAATGAAGAAACCCAGCTTACCTAAGCGCAGATTGGCGATGTTAGGTCGACTGATTTCTCAGATATTATCTAAAGAACCGTTATTCGTTACACCTACCATCGAACGTGATGCGTTAACTCGACTCCATGGACGTTTGGAGTTTGTGCGTGATATTAATGGAGTGGCACACCTTTACGCGGATATCGAATCGGACTTGTATGTTGGGCTAGGGTATTTGCAAGCCGTTGAACGCTTTATGACCATGGATACTTTGCGGCATGTTGCAAAGGGTCGTTTGAGTGAGCTGTTTGCGAATGTACGGCTACCTGCGAGTGTTGAGCGAGTTGGAGGATTAAGTTTTAGTGACTTTGATGCTTTTTTACGCCCCCTAGGTTTTGAAAATGAGGTGAAAAGAGATTACTCCAAACTATCAATGGCTTCTCAGCGTTGTTTAGAAGCATTTGCTCAAGGAGTGAACGATGCGTTAGTTCAGATGGATGGAGTGTACCCACCAGAGATGCTGCTAACTGGCAAGGTAATCCCTTGGACTGCAGAAGATTGTTTGTTAGCTGCAAGAGCGAGTGCTTTGGTTGTATCTTTAACAACCCTTGAAAATGAGTTGACGTTTGACAACATAAGGGCTCAAGAGGGAGACGATATTGCAAAAGCGGTTTATCCTAACGCCCCCTGGGAGAACGCCCCTGATTACAGTCAAGGTGGACAAGCCGAAATACCTGATGGACCACTGGATACGCCCAATATGGGTAGTAATAACTGGGCTATATCACCTGCACTGACAAAATCAGGAGCACCTATAGTTTGTAATGATCCTCATGTGCCAATAATACCTGCGCCAACCTATTGGCATCATGTGCATTTAGAGTGCCCAGAGTATTCTGTCCAGGGGGGGATGTTCCCTGGTTATCCCGGTATGGGGTTTGGCCATAATGGCCATATGGCTTGGGGGTGTACAACTGTATTTCGGGACGCTTGGGATTTGAGCCGTATTGAACGTATTCCTGATTCCCCTGGGCGTTACCGGGCAGTTGATGGCTCAGAAAAAATAACGAATTGTCGTGACACAGTGAAAACACGTTTTGGGAAGTCATTGACAATAGAGTGGGAGACGTGTCCTCACGGTATTATTTACCCTGGCTGGGAGCACAGTGACAACGTTTCATTGGCTCTTAAATTTATTGCTTGTAATCATGCCGCGCATTTTGACGGGCATCGACAGTTATATGCGGCGAATAATGTAGAAGGTATTCAAGGAGCACTTAAAAGCCTTAATGAAGGACCTTTTGACTTTAATATGGTGTATGCCCATAAAGATGGCCATATTGCGTGGGAGCAGATAGGGCAGATCCCTAAACGTAATAAAGACGGATTGTTTGTTCGTGATGCCCATGACCCTGATTCTGTGTGGCAAGGGTATTTGGACTTTTCCGAAAATCCGAAAATCATTAATCCAGAGAGTGGATTTGTCGTTACTGCCAATACTGATACATGTCAGGAGCAATACCCTGTTGTCGCGACACGCGTACACTGTGAACCCAGGTATCGACAAGAGCGAATTATTGAATTGATTGGTCAAAGAGATGACCATGATTGGAAGTCCATGGCGGCAATCCAAAGTGATGTGTTGGCGGGTTACGCGTTACCCATGCGTGATCGATTATGTGATGTGCTGAAGCAGTATAAAAACACGGTAGGGCATTTAGCTGCAGGCCTTGATCATTTAGTGCGTTGGGATGGTCAGTTTGCGATAGATTCAATTGGAGCGAGTATTTTTACACTGACTCGAAAGCTCTTGTCGACGACAATTTTCTTTAAGATATTAGGGGATGCATCTGCTAAACGATTTACTCATGGGCAGCTTGCTGTCCCTAGAATAGGACACCTATTGCTTAATAAATATGACCCTCTATGTGATATTGTTGCGCAAAGAAGTGGTCATGATGTGTCGTATTACATTCAACAAAGCTTTGAGCTCGCTATAAATCAGCTAAAAAGTGACTGGGGTGGGGATATGAACGAATGGCGATGGGGGAACATACATCGGGTTCGTATCGGCAGTATTATGGCGGAATTACCTGACATCGGTAAATTTAAAATAGGTAAACCATGGGTTGCTCTTGATGCACCAATGCCGGGAGAGGCGAATACTGTGTCTCCGTCTGTGACAACACCGGATGGAAAGCGCCTTCGAACATTAATTGGAGCCACAAGCCGTTTTATTTGTGATCTTTCTAAGCCCAACGAGGCTTGGTTTGCACACAGCACTGGCCCCGCTGCGGACCCGAATTCGCCGTTTTATAAAGAATTGGCTCAGCAGTGGCATAGATTTGAATATTTTCGATCAGCACTGTGGAAGGCAGATCAGGTACCCAATGTAGTGGAGAGGGTCATATTATTGCCATAAGAGTGATACCGAGCATTGTAAAGTATCTATTAAAAACCACATGTTTAAATGAACATAGTAAAGCGTACATAGCATAAGGAATACAGGATGAATTGGTTGCCTCAAGTGAGCGAATTGCTCGCCGGAAAAATTGATGTTAACAAAACAGTACAGTTAAAAGGTTGGGTTAGAAGTCGCCGAGATTCTAAGGCAGGTTTTTCATTTCTAAATATTCATGATGGCTCCTGCTTTGACGGTATCCAGGTTGTTGTGGATAAAGCGTTGTCAAATTATGACAGCGATGTTCTTAGGTTGTCTGCGGGCTGTTCTGTATCTATTCACGGAATTGTTGTCGAGTCCCAAGGTAAGGGGCAATCAATCGAAATTCAGGCAACAAGCCTTGAAGTACTAGGGTGGGTTGATGATCCAGAAAGCTACCCTATAGCGAAAAAGCGTCATACCTTTGAATACCTACGTACAGTCGCACATTTACGGCCGAGAACAAATACGTTTGGTGCAATGGCTCGTTTACGCAATACTTGTTCGCAAGCAATTCACCGATATTTTCATGAACAAAATTTTAATTGGGTAAATACACCAATTATCACCGCTAGCGATTGTGAAGGGGCGGGAGAGATGTTTAGGGTAAGTACGCTGGATTTAGAAAATTTACATCGTACGGATTCTGGTGCAGTTGATTTTTCAAAAGACTTCTTTGGAGGCGAATCCTTTCTAACGGTGTCCGGTCAGCTAAATGTCGAAGCGTACTGTTTAGCATTATCACGGGTTTATACCTTTGGGCCAACATTTCGAGCGGAAAACTCCAATACCAGTCGGCATTTGGCAGAGTTTTGGATGGTGGAACCGGAAGTGGCTTTTGCAGATTTATCTGATATAGCCTCGTTAACGGAAGATTTTTTAAAATATGTATTTACCGCGGTATTGAATGAGCGGGAAGATGATATGGCTTTCTTTCAAAAGATGGTGGATAAAGATGCGATAACACGACTGGAGAATGTTGTGAAATCAGAATTTGTTCGCATGGATTATACCGATGCGATAACGATTCTAGAAGGGTGCGGTGAGAAATTTGAATACCCATTGCACTGGGGTGTTGATTTACATTCAGAACATGAGCGTTACCTTGCAGAAAGGCATGTGGGGGGACCTGTAATCTTGATGAATTACCCCAAAGAGATAAAAGCCTTTTATATGCGAGAAAATGATGACGGGAAAACATGTGCAGCGATGGATGTGTTAGCTCCAGGGATAGGAGAAATTATTGGAGGCAGTCAGAGGGAAGAACGGCTTGATGTGTTGGATGCAAAAATGGCGGCTCAAGGCTTGAGTGAAGGACTTGATTGGTATCGAGATCTTCGTCGATATGGCACCGTGCCTCATGGTGGTTTTGGATTGGGGTTTGAGCGGTTACTGAATTATATTTCTGGTATGGATAATATTCGGGATGCGATTCCATATCCTAGGACACCACAGAATGCAGATTTCTAAGTGATAGGCTGGTAGGTAAAAGCACATATAAGTTTATGATTAGGCTCAATCTCGTTCGACAATTTAAATGTTACACAGAATACAATAAAACTAAACGCTATAACAAACGCTAACATTATAACCATAGAAGCTAACAATTAATTGTGTGATTATTGAGCGCTTATAAGGTTAGTAAGTGTTGGGCTGAGTTCTTTTGGTAAAACACGCTAGTCGTGGAGTTTAGATACTCAAATCCTAATATATATAGGTGTTCTGGTGAGGAATTCGGATTACAAAACACTCTCTCGTTATGTATCAAGTTACCTAGGGAGTTTGAAAACCCATGAAGTGTGTATCAATGATCAAGAATGGAAATATATAGAAGGCGGTAAGGGTGAAGAAACAATTGTTTTTATCCACGGTTTAATGGGCTCAAAAATGTTGTGGCGTAGTTTTATGCAGCATTATGTAGCCGATTATCGCGTTATCGCTATAGATGTGCCGGGTCTATTTTTGGAACAGCGCCTGAAAACTAAACGACATACATTCAGGGAGTTGAGTAATTGGTTGGAATTGTTACTAGAGCATTTGCAGGTAGATCGCTGTCACTTGGTGGCTCATTCTGTTGGTTGCGGAGTGGGAACTCACTTTGCTAGTACAAGGACCTCAATGGTTAGCTCAATTGCGTTGTTGAACCATATGGATGTTTGTTCTGATAGTAGTGTTTATGGGAGTGTTCGAGCCATTGATGGTTATTTGGATGATACAATGCCCGAAGCATTGGATTCATTGGATGCGTGGAATAACCTGTTTTTTAAGATGTTTTATGAGCCACCGAAGGTACCTCAAGTTATACAACGTTACCGTTATCGTTCGTTCATGAAAAATTATGGCGGGTTTGTACGAGTCGTGGAGGAGTTAAACGAGTTAAAGCCGATGGCCTTGTCCTATTTGCGAAAACTCAAATGCCCAGTGTTAACAATTAACTCTACTCATGATCGTTTTTCCTCTGACGCTTTCTATGAAACGTTAAAGCAACAGTTGCCATGGGGACGCCATGAAATGCTAGAGCGCTGCGGGCACATGTCATTTATTGAAAAACACGATCAAGTCGTTAATAGTTATAAGGAATTTATAAAAAACGAAGGTTTAGCGCTATCAACACCTGCGATGATCTTATAAAAGTGTGGACTACTATTAAAGTTGATATTACTACGAGATTAAAATGATTGACCAGGATTATAAAAACTTGTCACGTTACGTGTCCAGCTACCTTGGTAGGCTACAGACGCATAATGTTGATATTGATGGTCAGGAGTGTAAATATTTAGAGGGAGGAGAAGGGGAAACGATTGTATTTCTTCATGGGGTCGGTGGATCAAAAGTGTTATGGCGCAGCTTTATGCAAAGTTATGTGGGCCGTTATCGTGTTGTCGCGGTAGATGTCCCAGGTTTGTGTGTTGATGTCCCCTTTAAAAACAAGAAACATAGTTTTCGAGAATTATCACACTGGCTTACGTTATTTTTGGAAAAAATACAGGCCTCTCATGTACACCTCGTAGCGCATTGTGTTGGCTGCTGTGTTGCAAGCAGTTATGCTAGTTTACACCCTCAAAAGGTAAAGAGTATTGCCTTATTGAATCACCTTGATGTGATTAGTGAAAGCGCTATAGGTTTTGATACGTACATGATTGATGTTGTGGATTCGATTATCAATAAAGGAGGGGAGTCCAAATGGGATGAATTTATGGCGGGCCTTTTCTATTCGCCTTTAAAGTTCCCAGTGTTTTTAAAAAAATATCGAGAGCGTTATCTCCTGAAACACAGAGATCATTTGGCAACCCTTTTAATTGAAATTAAACGTCAGTTTCCTTTGGTTATGGGGTATTGGAGAAAGTTCGAGAGCCCAGTGCTTACTATTAGCAGTAGTCATGATTTGTTTTCATCGGTTGAGTTCTTTTATAGCTTGAAAACAAATATTCCCTCTGGGCAGCATGAGTTGTTAGAAAACTGCGGTCATATGAGTTTTCTTGAGAAGAGCGAAGATGTGTTAGCCATACATAGCAGTTTTTTGAGGTTATTATAGAAATGCCAATGATTTACATAAGCCTGGTACAGAATGGCGTTAGCCGATGTTTATTTTTTACCCAAGTACATTATTAGAGGCCAAGTGATAGATTTGGCTTCACTACTTTTCCCCCAGAGTTGTTCTAGTTGGCCAGCTATATCTTTTGTGGGGTTGTGATTATTAATTCTTTCATATTCTTTAACAGCTGACCAGGTATCTAGGTAACCCGTGAGCTGTGACAGGTTCCATGTTGCTTCCATAGAGAATTCAGGGGTCGGTAATCGGATATAGGGAAATGAAATATCTTTATACCCTTCGTTAAGTAACTTGCGTTCGATAGGCCAGTAAGGGCCAACAATATTTGTGTGAAAATGACTGATCAGCTTGTCAATTTCTGTGTCGGTATGAATAAATTGATACCCCCATATGGCAAGTAAGCCTCCAGGCTTTAATACCCGGTCTACAGTCTCGAAGAATTTGGGAAGGTTAAACCAATGGATAGCCTGTGCGACGGTAATAAGGTCAAAGCAGTTGTCGGGAGCATCAAGCTCTTCTGCGGGAGAAACTTTATAAGTGATGTTACCTCTAGGTTCGGCCTGTTTAATCTGAGCATCGCTTGCGTCGGTGGCAAGTACTTGACTGAAATGTTTACTATGCTCAACAGCGGCTTGCCCAGAGCCTGTGCCGCAATCCCATACGCTAGCTGTGTCTTTGCATTGACTTGCAAGCCAGGTAAACAACTCGCTGGGATAGTTAGGTCTATAGGTTTTATAGTTGTTGGAAGCGCTAGAAAAGTGATCTTTAAATTGAGACATTTGATGTGGCTCCTGTGTCGTTTCTGATCAATTGTTTTTGCTTTGGGATGTTTTGGTTGAATGTTGAACGTTAATGTGAGTTCTTGTAGCCTTATTTTAGGCGGAACTGCTAACACTGTGTTAATAAATAAAATCTATCACGGAGATAGATTTTAAACAGTGGCAGGAAACCAATCATGCTGTATTATTATTGCTTTCCCCCTGTACTCCTAACAGTACATCTTATAACCCCATTCATATTAGGAATTTCACGATGAGCGTATTAGTTGGTAAGCCGGCCCCAGATTTTACTGTACCTGCCGTATTAGGCGATGGAACAATTGTTGATAGTTTTTCATTATCTGAAACTATTAAAGGTAAGTATGGATTAGTATTTTTCTATCCGTTAGATTTCACATTTGTATGCCCATCAGAGTTGATCGCGCTAGATCACCGTATGGATCAGTTCACAGAGCGCGGTGTAGAGGTGATTGGTGTGTCAATTGATTCACACTTCACACATAACGCATGGCGTAATACGGCTGTAAATGACGGCGGTATTGGTGCTGTTAAATACACACTTGCAGCAGATATGAATCATGGCATCTGTAAAGCATATGATGTTGAATCTGAAGGTGGCGTTGCTTATCGTGGTGCCTTTTTGATCGACACTAACGGTGTTGTACGTTCTCAAATTGTTAACGATCTTCCTTTAGGTCGTAATATGGATGAGCTGATTCGTTTGGTTGACGCGCTTCAGTTCCACGAAGAGCACGGTGAAGTTTGCCCAGCAGGTTGGAATAAAGGCGATAAAGGTATGAATGCTTCTCCTGATGGTGTTGCTGAGTACCTAACGGGTAATGCTGATAATTTGTAAGCTTTTCATGTAGATATTCGATGTTCCAGAAGTGAAGGTGTTTCATCTTCATTTCTGGCATGTTTCCATTTTCAACGATCTAATCTGTCTAACGACCCTGTGCTTGATATGGTCTAAGGCGCTTTTCTCGCTTTACCCTCGATTATTTTATGTATTCTCCAAGTGTTTTTCTCAGACTGTCAAATACAACAGGTTTAGCAACAAAGTCATTCATACCAGCATCGTTACAAGCTGACTTATGGCTTTCCATCGCGTGTGCACTTAAGGCGATAATGGGAAGCGCTGAAAGGTTGTTATTTTGTTCCCATATGCGAATGGATCGAGTGGCCTGAAATCCATTGACTCCAGGCATTTCACAATCCATTAAGACCATGTCTAGCGTACTGTGTCCCGCTTGACCTGCTATATCGTCACATATGAAATCAATGGCCTCTTGCCCGCTTGCTACAGCAACAGCATCGACTCCTAGTTTCTTCAAAAATGCTAAGGCGACTTGGCGATTAACTGAATTGTCATCAACAACTAGGCCGCGCCGGCCTTCAAATGGACGATTGATGTCAATGATGGGTTTTTTCTGAGTGCTTTGTATTTGTGAATTATAAATCAAATAGAAAACGCGGTTAATGCTAAAGGGCTGGTCAATGACCCACGGTACTTTCTCTAGTTGGCCTGAGTCAATGCGTGAGTCAGACGTGCCCGCAGGTGCGGATATAATGAGCTGAGCATGTTGGAGACTCCCTGTTTGATTGATAAAATGAGTGATTTCATTGGTGTCATGGAGTTGGCTGGTGAGCTCAATCAAAATGTAATGGAAGTTTTTGTTGGTATCGTTAGCTATTTTTCTTAATTCGCTGAAAGTTTCTGCATGAGAAAAATGCATATTCCAAACAATAGCATGTTGCTCTAGCATTTCAGTAAAGCGAGGTGTACGTGAAATGATTAGAGCATTAAGGGATGACAGCTTTTTGATAAGTGTTGGGTCAGGTGGTAGTACATATAGCTGCTTATTGATGACGGGAATAGAAAACCAAAAGGTCGAACCTTTTCCTAGCTCACTCTTTACACCAATCTCTCCGTCCATAAGTTCAATTAGGCGTTTTGAAATAGAAAGACCTAGTCCAGTCCCTCCGTATTGACGACTGGTCGATGTGTCTGTTTGAGAAAAGCTCTTAAACAACTTGTTAAGCTTGTTTTCGGGGATGCCGATGCCTTGGTCTTCGACTTCAATTAATATTGAAGGTGAATTGTTATTGTCGGATTCTTGTAATGTTACATTTACAATAACACTACCTTCATCGGTAAATTTAAAGGCGTTGCTTAATAAATTGGTGAGTACCTGTCTTATGCGTGTTGGATCACCATCTATGGCTAGCGGTACCGTTGGCCCCATGTAGATGTTGAAGTACAGCATCTTGTCAGCGGCTCGGGTGGAGAAAATTGACGCAGTCTCGTCCAGTGTCTGGCGAATGTTAAAAGGGATGGATTCAATTTCCAGCTTCCCTGCTTCTATTTTTGAATGGTCAAGAATGTCATTAAGAATGGTTAGCAGTGTTTGGCCTGATCCTAAAATGGTTTTTAAATAGTGATTTTGTTGTGGCGATAGTTCAGTGTCTTTTAATAGCTGAGTCATACCCAAAATACCATTCATTGGAGTACGGATTTCATGGCTCATTGTTGCGAGTAAATCACTTTTGGCCTGGTCTGATGTAAACGCTTTTTCTTTGTCTCTATTGAGCGTGTTAATACGGTAGGCTAGCCCTAAAGACAGTAGCGCTGCTTCTATAATATTGGTTGCTTGTATGAGATTGTCTAACCATGCGGAGTAGGGGATGAGGCCGAGGAAACTGGCGGAATACCCCACTACAGCGTGAACCAATGTTATCCAGGCGATGGTGTAGAAAGACGCTTCAGGCATGCCTTTTCTCCACATGTACACACCCGTTACGAATAATGCAGTTCCCCCTGGGAGTAGCAATAGGAATACCAATGCAAGTATTATGGGGGTGCCGCTAAAAATAGAAGTAATAAGCAGCGCTACCCAGCACAGACTCAGTAGCTCCAATCCGCGGTAGATTTTTGGGGCATTTTCTTGAAGGGAGAGAAAACTCATTGTAAAACGCACGGATGATAGTGCGCCCAATGATATCACCAACGTATAAAACCGATGGTTGAGTTCAGGCATGTCATACCAGAAATATTGAATCGCAAGCCCTTTGTCCAACGCAACAAAAAGGGCCAGCGTTATAATAAATATGACGTAATTTGCATAACTGCGGTCTTTTACGAAAAAGAATAGGCATAAATTATAAAGCGCCATAATAAGCACTGAGCCAAAATAAATACCGTTAAAAAACGTTTGATTGTTAGTCTTTTCTGTAAAAGATTCTTGGTCCCAAAAAAATATGGGAAGTTTCAGGGGATAAGTATTGTCAACTTTAATATAGAGTGTGGAATGTTGCTTTGGTGTTAAAGTTATGGGGAAAATATAGTTACTTTGAGGAATAAAACGCTTGCTTAAAGGTGTGCTTTCCAAGAGTCGCATGTGTGGAATGTCTGCTTGGCTGTTGTTCAAATGGTTAACAACATAAATATCAATTTGAGCTATCTTATTATTAGCAAACTCAAGCAAATAGGTGTCTGGGGTTAATGTGTCAGGGAGCTGGATCTTTATCCATATTGGGTCATCAACAAACCCAAGGTTAATATGTTCTTCTGGGTAAGGCTGCCACATGTCCTTGTCTAGATTAAGAATACCTTGGATATTGAGTGCAGCGGTTGCTTTTGGGTCATGGCCATTGGTTGGTGCTAACAACGATATAGGAGGAGGGCCATTTAAGAAAGGTGATGTTGGCGTTGTAGCGAAAGTGTCAGCAATATCAAGAGTACAGAGGGTTACCAATAGAAACAGTATGGAAAACCATGCCCCAAAGCTTTGTGGGCGGTAGTGTTTTTGTTGTGAGTCTTGATGTCTCAAGGTGGCTGTCAATGTCCTTTGTTAACCCGGTTTGTAACCTAATTTACGTAGTGTTTGACTTGTAAGTTTAGCATGGAATGTAAATAGCGATACGGAGCCGCGGGTACTTTGTTTGGACGAATCCTTGAAATAGTTAACCTAGTTCAACACCTTCGAGCCCACCTAATTGCTGCCAGCGATTGACGATATAGCAGAATAGTTCTGCTGTACGTTTGGCATCATATATGGCGGAATGAGCTTCTTTGTTATCAAAAGGAATATTGGCTGCTCGACAGGCCTTTGCTAATACAGTTTGCCCCACGGCTAATCCGGCAAGTGTAGCGGTATCAAAACAAGAAAAGGGATGGAAGGGGTTACGTTTAATACCTTGTCTCGAGGCAGCAGCTTTGACGAAATCATGATCAAATACAGCGTTATGACCAACGAGTACGGCACGGGTACAGCCTTCTGCCTTGATCTGTTGCCTGATAGGGGCAAAAATATCAGTCAGAGCATCTTTCTCTTCGACAGCGTCGCGAAATGGGTGGTAAGGGTCTATTCCCGTGAACTCTAACGCCTCTTTTTCAAGGTTTGCACCTTCAAAGGGGGTTACATGGTAATGATGGCTACCACTAACGTAGAGAAGCCCTTCATCATTCATGGACACCATAACCGCTGCAATCTCCAGTAATGCATCGGTCCGGGAGTTGAATCCCCCTGTTTCTACGTCAATAACAACGGGTAAAAAGCCTCGAAATCGTGTCGCTAGAAGTGATTTTTCGATACTGCTCATTGGGGTTGGATCCTTGCTTATTCTTGTGATGCAACCTGCTAGCGCCGCAATTTCGTATACTTTGAGGTTGCGATGCTACTTAACTCCTGAACACAATTCAACTAAACGATTCAATTCAACTAAATGGTAGCGCTAAACTAAAGGGCATCATAATGGCCAAGAGTCTATACTAAATGCAACGATAAAGGTTTCTCAATATGTTAGGCAGGCTGCCGATATAGGTTGAAGAGGTCAGTGTTAAAGAGAAAGGTGGGGTGCTGTAATGAATTTTAAATCTTTGTGGGGAATGTTGATAATCAGCGCCACTTTAGCAATAGCTCCGATAGTGACGGCTTCTGAATTTGGAGCATCCCTAGAAACGGCTCAGTGGCACTTGGATCCATCTCCCCTGGAGTGCCGTTTGTGGCAACAGGTGCCGAACTATGGTGAAGTCGTTTTTCTTCTGCAATCAGGTAAAAACTTACAGTTTTATATCGAATCTGAGCGAGCGGCGATTTTTAATGGTGAAGCTGAGATAAAGGTGATTGCTCCGCAGTGGCGAACAGGAGTAAGGGATAAGTCAATCGCTACCGTGAAGTTGAAAAAAGGAACACGACCTCTTGTTTTGAAAGACAAATGGGCTAACCGTTTTCTGGATGAGCTGTATGAAGGTATGAATCCGGCAATTGTTTTGTCTGGCTGGCATAAGGATAAAAAGCTTCGGGTGGATGTGTCTCCAGTCAATTTTCAGGATGCATATGCTGGCTACCTTTCTTGCGTGGCAGGGCTGTTTCCTTCGAATTTTGACGAGTTGCGTCATTCGACATTAAATTTTCGAACCGATAAATGGAGAATACGAGGAAGTTTACTTAAGCGGTTGGATTTGTTGGTTCGTTATATTGAGTTAGATGCTGAAATTGAACATATTTATGTCGATGGATACGCCGATAATGAAGGGCGTAGAGGGCATAACTGGGAGCTGTCACGTCTGCGTGCGCGTGCCGTACAGCGTTATCTAGAGCATAATGGTGTTGACCCGAGTATGATCACTATGCGCTATCATGGTGAGACCCGCCCCCTAGTGAGAAATTCTAATAAGTCGAATAAAGCGAAGAATCGTCGAGTGTATGTGCAGCTTGTTAAAACAGAGGTATGGAATCAAAAAGCATAGTGCGCTCGGGATACTTTGATTTTAATTTGACGTACTCTTATCTAGGGCACTAGAGTCAAGCGCCAGTTCGTTGTAGAATACGTCCCCTTCTATATAGAGACGAATTCAACCTAGGTTCCTAGCCCATGTCCGACATCAAAAAAGTAGTATTAGCCTATTCTGGCGGCTTAGACACATCTGTTATTGTTAAGTGGTTACAGGATGAGTATCAGTGTGAGGTAGTGACTTTCACTGCTGATTTAGGCCAAGGGGAAGAAGTAGAACCAGCTCGTGCCAAAGCAGAAGCGATGGGGGTGAAGGAAATCTACATTGAAGATTTACGTGAAGAGTTCGCTGCTAATTATGTTTATCCGATGTTTCGTGCGAATACTATCTATGAAGGTGAGTATTTGCTCGGAACCTCGATAGCCCGCCCTTTGATTGCGCGACGTTTGGTTGAAATTGCGCAAGAAACCGGAGCGGATGCTATTTCGCACGGGGCCACGGGTAAAGGTAATGACCAGGTACGCTTTGAGTTAGGTGCATATGCATTGGCTCCAGGTATTGAAGTCATAGCCCCTTGGAGAGATTGGGATTTGACTTCAAGAGAATCCTTGCTGGCTTACGCTGAAAAACATGGCATTGCTGTTGAAATGAAGCGCGGCAAGAAGTCCCCGTATTCAATGGATGCTAACTTGTTGCATATTTCTTATGAAGGCGGCCCATTAGAGGATCCTTGGACAGAAGCAGAAGAAGATATGTGGCGTTGGAGCGTATCGCCAGAAAAGTCCCCAAATGACCCAACATACGTAGAACTAACCTTTGAAAAAGGCGATATTGTTGCCATTGATGGTAAACCAACATCACCAGCAACAGTGATGGAGTATCTAAATAAAATTGGTGGTGAAAATGGTGTTGGTCGCCTTGATATCGTTGAAAATCGTTATGTTGGCATGAAAGCACGTGGTTGTTATGAAACACCGGCGGGCACTATTATGTTACGTGCGCATCGGGCGATCGAATCTATCACTCTCGATAGAGAGGCAGCGCATTTAAAAGATGAGTTAATGCCTCGATATGCATCGTTAATTTATAATGGGTATTGGTGGTCCCCTGAGCGAGAAGCGCTTCAGGCCCTAATTGATAATACACAGAAGTATGTTAGTGGTGACGTTCGTGTGAAGTTATATAAAGGCAATGTAACCGTTGTAGGTCGCCGGTCAGAGCAAACATTGTTTGATGAAAATATAGCAACGTTTGAAGATGACGCTGGTGCCTATAATCAAAAAGATGCTGAAGGCTTCATTAAACTGAATGCACTTAGGTTACGAATCGCTGCCGGAAAAGGAAGAAAGCTGTAGGTTTCAGTTTATAATCGTTTTTAACTGATTGAAAATTAAGAAAAAATAAAGGCTTGCTTGGTTTCTTACTAAGCAGGCCTTTATTTTTTAACGACTTACCTTAAGCCATCTATACTCAAAAAGAGGGGGTGTAAATGGACTATGGGTAAGGCAATGTCAGAACATAATCAGAAACAAGATAACATACCGCAAGGGACTATGCCGGCGGGTGAGAAGCTTTCGGCGGCAGATTTTGTTGGCGCTCTAGATGTGGCTGCCATTTTGTTTGATACCAGTGGGCGTATGTTGGCGACCAATGATGCTTTGGCTTCATTGTTTGGTATTGGCAAAGGCCTTATGATGGGAGGTTTTTTTGATCACTATATTCATTGTCCAAAGGAATATCAGTGTAATGTGCCCGCTTATTTGAAAGATCACCTTCATGCAAACCCGAATCAGTGGCAGCAGCCTGTGATTGCTTCCCAAAAAAGCGGAGAGCGATTTGCACTACAATTTACCGTATCGCAATTCTTAGGTAACATTTTGGTGATGTTTCAAAATATTGAAGCACATGTAAAAGAGAGCCAAGCGGTTAAAGATGAATTAGCGGAATACCAAAATACTTCTAAAGCAAAAAGTCATTTTTTACATCACATGAGTCAAGAGTTAAGGCTTTCCATTAACCTGTTGATGAATGTGGTCGGTGAGACTATTGATAGTGCAGGGGTGCCTATACAGCTTGAGGATGATTTAAATCGAGCATTTAATGCAGGTCGCGATTTACAAAAATCCATCGGGGAGATGATGGATTACACGCAAATGGAAAGTGACAAGTTAGAGTTTAGAGAGATTACGTTTAACTTTAGGATGGTTTTAGATGACGTTGTTGATCGCTATTTGCCCATTGCACATAAGCATAATTTAGAGCTAGCAACATTAGTGTCTCCTTATGTACCTGAAACGGTTGTTGGTGATCCAGATAGATTCCATCAGGTATTGCAGAGCTTGTTAAGCAATGCGTTTAAATATACCTCTGAAGGTGGTGTCACTGTTCGAGCTAGTTGTGATGTGGAAAGTGATACAACGGCAACTATTCAAATTGAAGTGATGGATACTGGGTCTGGTATTTCAGAATCGCGTTGTCAGGATATTGGTCGGGCTTTTTCTACTCCTGGAGGGCATTTATCGGGTCGGTTTGGCGGTATGGGCGTTGGGCTCGCTATATGTAAAGATTTAGTAGATCGTATGGATGGAAAGGTAACATTACGATCAACCGATGGGGTGGGCACTACGTTTAAACTGATGTTGGTCATGCCCAAGGGTGAGGTGTATGCATCTGATCACTGTAATTTGGCCAATAAGAAAATGCTACTGGTGAATGATGCCGTTGATGACCGGGAACATTTACAGCGTTATGCGAGTGAATGGCATATAAAGACCGAAGTTACCGGTAGTGTGGGTCATGCTGTTAGCATGCTAAATACTGCTAGCCGGGAAAATGCAGGTTTTGATTTTGTTATGATTGATTTGCATAAGGCTTATGGCGAAGGTTTGGCGTTAGCGAAAAAAATCAATAATTCGACAGAGCTTGGGCATCTAAAGGTCGTTTTGTTAGCGGCTGACCGTGATGGTCTAAATCAGACCTTGGCCTCTGATAGTGGTGTTGATGTTTTTATTATTAAACCTATACGAAAGCATTTGGTTTACGATGCCCTTACTATTGCGCTTGGGCGGCAATCCGATGTGCATCACCAAATCGTGACAAATAATACTGTAAAATCGGTGAAAGACCATCAAACCTACCGAGCTCTTCTAGTCGAAGATAATGAAGTGAATCAAATCATCGCCAAAGGAGCATTGAAGCGTTTGGGTATAAGCACTGATGTGACTAATAATGGTGAAGAAGCTATCGATGCGATTCAGGATAAGCATTATGATGTTGTGCTTATGGACTGTGAAATGCCAATTATGGACGGTTTTGAGGCAACCCGACTGATTCGTCAATGGGAGAAAACGCAAGATCGACATGTACCTATTATTGCATTGACCGCAAATGAAAGTACGGAATGTCAAAAAAGTTGTTTAGAAGCAGGAATGGATGATTTTATGCAAAAACCTTTTCGGGCGGATGAGCTAGAAACTATCCTGTCGAGACTTCCAAAGAATCACTTTATTAGTTAACAGTATTAGGATTATAAATGACCTCAGTATTACCTGTTGTTCTCATTGTTGATCAAACAGAATCAGAGAGTGAACAAAGTGTAGCGTTACTTAAAGGTATTAACGCAGATTTTGTTGCCTGCAGCGAAGCCAGTGACGTTTTTCAGATTGTCAAAGAGAAGCAACCCGCCGTTGTGATATTGAGCTCTCAGCTGGATGGGAAAGATGGGTATCAAGTACTGAACCATCTTAAGTCCCAAGCGGAAACTAGCCATATCCCTGTTATGTTTGTACCTTCTAATTTTGGTGAACGACAAATGAAGTTGCATGCTGATATGATGAGGCGAGCTGAGGTACTTTCCAAACCGGTCGATCAAACACGTTATCGGTTATTGGTGGAGTTTTATGTGCAACTCTATCAATATAGGGTGGCGATAGAGGCTATCGGAGGGGAGAAAAAAAATCGCTCGTTAGTTGAGGGGCGTGATGAGGGTGTGCTGGTTGTCGATGAGCTAGGTAAAATATGTTTTGCTAATGGCGCGGCGGAGCGGCTTTTGGATATGCGTGTCTATGCATTATGTGGACAATACCTAGAATCTCTCTTTCAAGAGAGTAATGATTCGTTGGTGTCTAGCTGGAAGAAGCACCCGATCTCAAAAGTTATTGAAACGGAACAAATTTTACAAGTTGAAAATGCCAAGCTATGGAGTGCAAGTGGCGACATTATAAATGTAAAGTTTGCAGCGATTCCAATTTTTCAGCTGCCAGAGGCAAAACTATTGTTTGCTTTTCGGCGTTTGGCAGAGTCCAGAGAGAAGCGAGGCAAACTGTCACACCTTGCTAGTACTGATCATTTGACCGGTTTACCTACAAGGGTGAGACTGGATGATTTTATTAGCAGTGCCATTCAAAAAGCTCGAAACGAAAACAATCATTTTGCATTGTTAATCGTGGATCTAGATCATTTTAAATACATCAATGAAACCCTTGGCCATGACTTAGGTGATGCACTAATAAAAGTGGTTGCTCAGAGAGTATCTCAGCTTTTGAGAAAAGACGATGCGGTTTGCAGAATGGAAGGGGATGAGTTTGCGGTGGTGCTAGGTGAGCTTGATCACCCAAGCCTAGCTGGGGCGGTCGCAAAAAAAGTCATTGATAAGTTACATGAGCCATTTTTTATAGATGGACACGAAATTTTTACAGGCTGCTCCATCGGCGTTGCTATTTACCCTAGTTGTGGCGATGATACTGACGGTTTGATTAGAAATGCTGAAGCGGCAGTTGCGAGGGCAAAAAACCTAGGGAGAAATAATTATCAGTTTTATACCGTTGAGATGAATAAGCAGCGGGCAGATAGAATGGAGTTGGAGCATGACTTGCGCAAGGCGCTGGAAGGTTCCCAGTTTGCGTTAGAATATCACCCACTCATTAACCATGATGAACAGGCGATTGAGGCTTTTGAGGTGCGATTGGTATGGCAGCATCCAAAAAGAGGGTTGCTTGAAGTTGAAGATTTTTTGCCGATTGCAGAAGATGCTGGATTTGGTCCCGACCTTTATCGTTGGATGTGGCAAGAGGCGAGTAAAGAATTAAGGGAACATGGGCAATCGTTATCAGGCGTGAAGTTGTGCATGCCTATTTCACCATCGTTATTTGCCCAAGAGGATATAGTTGACTGGCTACTAGGGCAGACGGCTTTGGCTGGATTAAGCCCTGAAGATGTGTTAATTGAAATACCAGAATCGACGTTAATGGCGCGAGGGTTGTCTTTTTCTGGAGTGATTACTGAGCTCCAGAAGAATGGTTTTCAATTTATCTTGGATAACTTTGGTACGGGTCATGGTTCATTAGAACTTATTCGTAGCATTCCCTATTCAATGATAAAAATCAGTGAGCGATTTATTGATAAAATGATGGAGTCGAAAGCTGATGAATTGATTGTGGATGGCATTATTTATCTCGCACACAATTTGGGGTTTCAAGTGATAGCGACTGGGGTAACACACCCTCAACAATTGGATTTTTTGCAAAGTAAGGGGTGTGATTGGGTGGAGGGAACGTGTGTAAATAACGATATCGCCAAAGAGCTACTAGAGAAAATCCCTCAACGGTTTCGTTAACCTCTGTATTAGGCCAATAGCTCGTTCATCCAAAGACCAATATCTCTGATTTCTCTCAGGCATAACTCATGCCCCATAGGGTATTTGTTGTAGCTTACGTTGTACTGGAGTTTTGTTAGGTCGTCATAGGCTTTTTTTGATGCTCGTGGTGTTACCATGTCATCATTGTCACCATGTGCCATACGAATAACGATATCTTTGTTTGCATCACTTGCTTCGCTTTTTAAGTTATCCTCCCGTGGCATGTAGGTTGATAGTGCCAGGATGCCTGCTAGTGGAGAAGGGTGACGGAGGCCTGTATGAAGGGCAACAGCCCCACCTTGAGAGAAGCCCACCAGCAACACCTTTTCAGATGGGATACCATCGAGAACCTGCTGATCAATGAGTTGATTGATTGTAGTACTGGTTTGAATTAAGTCTTGTTCATTGATCTTGCGGATTTCGCTTAATTCTAGAATGTCGTACCAAGAGCGCATTGCGATATTGTTGTTACATGTGACGGGTTGAATGGGAGCATGGGGAAATATAAAGCGTACGCTAAGCTCGTCAGTTAACTTGAGGTGAGGGATCACAGGTTCAAAATCATGGCCATCGGCACCGAGACCGTGAAGCCATATAACAACGGCATTAGCCGTTTTTTTTGGTTCTACATATACTGCATCAAACATGGTTTTATCACTAGGTCTGGAGTAGAGGGTTGGAAGGCGCGTTAACGCTTCTTGTGTGCTTCTTTTTCTTCTACTGTGATTTGTCTGGCTTCATCCTCTAGCATAACGGGAATGTCGTCTCGAATAGCATAAGCAAGACCACTGGCGTAGCAGATAAGTTCTTGTTTTTCAGCGTTATAGTCGAGTTTTGCCTTGCTAACGGGGCAAACAAGCACATCGAGCAGTTTCTTATCAAACATAGTTTTCGGTTCACATGATGAAAGGTATTTGGCCTGATTATGACCGTATCCGAATTCCCCGTAAAGGCCCTTTTCAGATGAAAGATACAAGCTACACTTCATGTAGGGTATAGAAAAGGGAGTTGGAGGAATAACGTGGAATTATCGAAAATACTGGTGGTTGATGATGAAAAAATCAATCAGAGCTTTATCAAAGGGCTACTGGAAGGTGGGTATGATGTCCGAACCGTCGGCACAGCTGAGGCGTGTTTAGAACTGGTGGAGGAGTGGGTGCCCGATTTATTCCTGCTGGATGTCAATATGCCGGGTATGAGTGGAATAGAGCTGTGTAAGCAGCTAAAGGCTGCACCAGAGTTCGAGGTTATACCGGTTATTTTTGTATCGTCCCTGAATGATATTGATGAACGTTTGAGCGGCTATGAGGCTGGTTGTGATGAGTATATGGGGCGGCCGTTTTCTAGTTGGGAGTTATTAAAGAAAATAGAATTAACATTAAGCAATAAGAAGATGTTAGATGCATATCGCCAACGATGTGATGCCGCGTCAGGTGCCGCTATGACGGCCATGACAACAGCGGGTGAAATTGGCCAGGTATTGCATTTTTTTCGAGAAAGTTTCGGCACAGCATCTTTTGTTGAGCTGGCCGATAAGTTAATTGAGGTGGTTGATTTCTACGGGGTTAGCTCAATCGTTGAAATTAAGACCAGCTACGAGATTGTTCAGAGAACATTTCGAGGAAATATGTTTTCAGTTGCAGAGCAAAGAGTAATGGACCGTTTACGTGGCGTGAAAAACATTCATAGTTTTGGTGCTCGTACTGCGTTTAATTATCATAGTGTTTCATTGATCGCGATGAATATGCCTTCAGATGACCCGGATAAGGCTGGACGATTGCGAGATCACATTGCCATGTTGGTAGAAGGCGCAAACTCCCGTGCAGAAATGATAATTCTGGAGCAAAAAGCCGAAGGTCAGCGGGAAATGGTGAATGATGCAGTGAACATCGCGACTGTTAGTCTGGCAAATATCGAGGAGCAACAGAAAGAAAATCAAGCCGAACTTACCGAGATTATGAACGGATTGGTTGCAGAGGTTTCCCGGTCATTTTTAACGATGGGCATGACGGAAGAGCAGGAAGAGGATGTTATGGAGCTGATTAACGTTGCAGAAATAAAGACCGGCGAGCTCTTTGAAAAAAATGAAGGGCTTGGGAAAGACTTAAAAGCCGTTACATTGATGTTGGGTGTTAACAAGCACTTTACTTGAATTGTTCATCTTAGATTAAGCCCCGCTTTGATCATGGTCACTATATTTCAATTTTTTCTTTAAATTCACACAGGTCTTCTATAACGCAAGCTCCGCATCGGGGTTTTCTTGCTGTGCATATATAACGCCCATGTAGAATAAGCCAATGGTGCGCATCGATAAGAAATTCTTTTGGGACATGGCGCATTAATTTTTTTTCTACGTCCAGAACAGTTTTTCCTTTAGCAATTTTGGTTCGGTTGGACACTCGATATATGTGGGTGTCAACGGCCATAGCTGCTTGGCCGAAAGCGGTATTTAGAACAACATTCGCCGTTTTTCTTCCAACTCCAGGTAATGCTTCCAAATCTTCTCTATTATCGGGAACAATTGAGTTGTGTTCGATAACGAGAGCGTTGCAGGTTTTAATGACATTGACTGCCTTGGTGTTGTATAGGCCAATGGTTTTTATATATTTCTTAAGGCCTTCTACACCAAGCTTGGCAATGGCTTCTGGCGTGTTTGCCACAGGGTACAGTTTAGCGGTAGCTTTATTAACGGATACGTCGGTTGCCTGTGCAGATAGAATGACGGAGATTAGCAATTCAAAATTACTGGTATAGGCTAATTCTGTTTTTGGGTTGGGATTCTCTTCCCGTAAACGATAGAAAATCTGGTAGCGTTTGTCAGCATTCATCGTTTACGAAATATTCCCTGTTGTACGAACGCGACGACTGCCCGTTGCAGGTTTTTCCAGTAATGCAGCAGCCCTTTCTTTAAGCTTTTTATCAATGATATTCTTAAGGGCCAACAGAAACCCCATGATGACAAATGCACCGGGTGGTAACACAGCAAATAGAAACCCCTTGTAGTCATCAACCAAGTGTATCGCCCAATTTTGAGCGATGTCGCCAAACAGTAAATGCATGTTATCAAATAAGGTAGCTTGTCCAAGGACTTCACGAAGAGCGCCAAGTGTTACAATGACTGCTGTAAACCCAAGTCCGGTCATTAGCCCATCTAACGCTGAAGCCGCAACGCCATTTTTACTAGCAAAGGCATCTGCGCGTCCAAGTACGGCACAGTTGGTTACGATCAGGGGAATGAAAATGCCTAATACTAGATATAACTCGTAGGTAAAGGCATTCATTAAAAATTCAATACAGGTGGTAAATGATGCAATGATCATCACAAAGACCGGTAAACGAACAGTGTCCGTTGTGTAGTTGCGAATTAATGATACGGCAATATTGGAGGTTGTAATAACGAAGGCCGTTGCAAGGCCTAACGCTAGGGAGTTTACTATCGAGCCTGATACGGCAAGTAACGGACATAATCCCAGTATTTGTACAAGAACGGGATTGTTGTTCCACAAACCATCTTTTATGATTTTTTTGCTATCAACAGCGCTCATAGGCTTGTACCTGTGTTTGGGGTGGTTGTCGTAGAAGCATTAGAGGTTGTCTGGGTTCCATATAAAGACAGCTTGTGCTTGTCGAAGTACAGCAGGCTTTTGTGGACACCATCAACAACGGCCCTTGGGGTAATGGTTGCTCCCGTAAACGCATCAAACTGCCCGCCGTCCTTTGTTACTTTCCATTGTGTAGGTTTTGTGTTTTCCAGGCTTTTGCCATTAAAACCCAAGATCCAATCAGATTTTGCTAAATCTATTTTGTCACCTAAGCCAGGTGTTTCAAAGTGAGGGGGAACAACACGAACACCAGTAACAGTACCGTCTGCTCGAATTCCCACAAGGAAATGTATAGACCCACCATAACCTTCAGGGGCGGTGGATTGTAAGATGACCGCAACCGGGGTATCGTTTTTAGTGGCAATGTAGGCTGTACGTGTTTCTTTACTGCCAAGTTGTTTGCTTGCGCCAACCTCGACGGAGTTTTCCAATAATTTATTGTCGAACAATGCGGCAGGTACGATCTCTTCTAATGCTTTTTCTAATGCTTGACGTTTAGCTAACTCGATTTGATCTGCAGTACCGACTTGCGTCAGTACGATAAGCCCGGTGGTTGCAATGGCAAACAGCCCCATAATGATGCTGTTCTTTCGAATGGATTGACCCATAATCATAATCAGTTCTCTACTTGGCAATACCGCTATTAGCTTTTTTGTGTCCGTACGCTCGGGGTTGCGTATAGTATTCAATGGTTGGTGCGCATAGGTTTAATAAAAGCACGGCAAAAGCAACGGCGTCAGGGTACCCCCCCCAAGCCCGAATAACATAAATCAACACACCAATTAACGCGCCGTAAATTAATTTACCTTTGTTGCTGGTGGCTGCTGTTACGGGATCTGTCGCAATAAAAAAGGCACCTAACATAGTGCCTCCACTTAATAAGTGGAAGATAGGAGAGGCGTAGCTATCTGGGTCTAGCGTATGGAAAATACCTGCGAATAAAAATACGCCAGAAAGTACGGCTACTGGAATGTGCCAGGTAATTATCTTTCGAGCAATTAAATAGATGCCGCCTATAAGAAATGCAACGTTAACCCACTCCCAGCCAACCCCTGCAATGTTTCCTTGGAGTACTGAGGCTGATTGTAGTTTGGTTAAATCATTTCCAGCGTAGGTTTTGAACGTATCTAATGGTGTTGCCATCGTGATTCCGTCAATAATATCGCGATCAACAGAGCCAAATATCATCGCAAATGATTGCGCGAATGTTGGAACTGATGTTATGCCCTCGGTTGTGTAGGCTGGAACCCAGGTTGTCATTTCTAATGGGAAAGAGATCAGTAGTAATACGTAGCCTATCATCGCCGGGTTGAAGGGGTTAGAGCCCAATCCACCGTAAAGTTGTTTTGCAATAACAATAGCAAAGACAATGCCGATAATGGTTAACCACCAAGGTGCCGTTGGTGGAATAGCTAATGCTAGCAGCACCGCTGTAAGTATGGCGCTACCATCTTTAATTGAGAATGAGGTGGGGCGGTTGCGAAGTTTTAATACGATGGCTTCAGCCGCTATTGCCACAATCGATGCAAAAATAACATTAATCAACGTGCCCCAGCCAAATAATACGGTTAATACAATCAAACCTGGAATGGTTGCGTAAATAACGTGACGCATTAACGCATTCATCGTGAATGGGCGGTGTACGTGGGGTGAAGTTACGTGTAATACGGACATGATTAGGCCTCTTCTGCCGCTTTTAATGCCAATTCTGCATTTTCTGCAGCGGTATGGGCTTTTTCGTAAGCTGTTTTTAATGCGCCATAGCTTGCGTGATCTTCCCCAAGGCTTTCGAGCGCTTTTAGTGCTTTTTTGGCTTTGGTTCGTGTGATAGCAGCATCCAGTTTTAATTGTTTGGTCGGATCTTCAACAGCTTTCTTCGCTTGCATGGCTTCTTTTTCTTTTGCTCGTGCTTCTTTCATAGCCGTTTTTGATGCAACGGATTTTTCTTTTGCTTCCGCTTCCACTTTTCGCAAAAGTTCTATGTCGACGCCATCTGATGGGGTTGCCTCAGCTTCTTGGACTTTTTGTTGGGCTGCTTTCCACGTATTAAAATCGTCTGCAGATGCCTGCTTTAATACTTGCATCGGATCATTTGTTGGTGGCGTAGCGGGTTGTTGAGGTGTAATGGGTTGCTCAGGCGTAATGGGAGTGGTCAAATTACTAGTGCTACTGGAGCTATCTGCATTTTCGGCATTTGCCAATTTGGCTTCATCATAAAGTGACTTTGCGTTATCCGCCTTAGCTTTTAACTGACCGACTTTTTTCTGAAGCGCATCAATGTGATCGTTACCATTTTTCTCTGCAACCTTTAATGCTTTTTCTGCATCCTTCCACCGCTTAGTCGCTGAGGCCCATGTAGACTTTAATTTGGTTGTTGCGGTGTTTCCGGTTGACTCGGTTCCAGCCGATACAGTCGAGCCGCTCTCGCTCGCTGCTGTATTTTCAGCTGTTGCCGCTTTCTTTGCGGCTTGTTTTTTAGCTGCCGCTTCAGCTCTAGCTTTACGCTTTTCTTCTTTTTCACGATCTTCCTTTTCTAAACGAGCTTGACGAAATTCAAAGCGCTCACGTGCTTGATCTGCTTTTTTCGTTTCGGCTTCTTGCTTGCGTATTTGGCCTTTACTAAAGCGATAGTATTGCACGAGGGGGATGTTACTTGGGCAAACAAAGGAGCAGGCGCCACATTCGATACAGTCTGCAAGGTTAAAGTGTTGGGCCTTTTCTAATTCATTGGATTTAGAAAACCAATAAAGCTGTTGGGGTAATAAACCTGCAGGGCAAACCTGGGTGCAGCTACCGCACCGAATGCATGCCTGTTCTGCGTCAGGCTCTGGGATTTCTTTTTTGGTCGGTGCTAACAAGCAGTTGGTGACTTTTACAATAGGCACTGCTGCGTTATGAATTGAAAACCCCATCATTGGACCGCCCATGATGAGCCGGCTTGTCTTGTCGAATTTAGCGTCAGCTTGTGAAAGTAATGTGCTGACCGGCGTACCTAGTAAAACCTCGTAATTGCCTTTGTTTGTTATAGCGTCGCCAGTCACAGTAGTGATACGTGATATGAGGGGTTCACCATAGTGTATTGCACGATTAATGGCGTACGCAGTCCCTGTGTTTTGACAAATAACTCCGACATCAGAGGGTAACCCACCGCTGGCAACTTCCTTGCCGGTTAACAAATAGATAAGTTGTTTTTCGCCGCCGGAAGGATATTTGGTTGGTACTACGACTACCTCAATATTGCTGTCAGCGGTTGCTTGTTTTAGTGCTGCAATCGCATTGGGTTTATTATCTTCAATACCGATAAGTGTTTCTTGAGGTTGTACCAACCATTGCATGATTTTTAAACCTGCAATGACTTCATCCGCCCGCTCTTGAATGAGACTATCATCTGCAGTGATGTAAGGCTCACACTCTGCAGAGTTTAGAAGTAGCTGTTCAATCTTTGTGTCTGGGCGAATGCCGAGTTTGATAGCGCTCGGAAAGCCTGCACCGCCCATACCGGCGATTCCCGCTTGGCGAATAGCATCGATAATATAGCTGCGTTCTTGGGATTGGTAATCGTTAATAGCACTATGGTTGACCCATTGATCATCACCGTCTGTTTTAATGACAATACATAACCCATCAATTTGAGAGGGATGTTGCACGGGGCGTGATTCAATTGCAGTAACTTCTCCAGACGTTGGCGCATGTGTGGGTACGCTTACAAATCCATTGGCTCCGGCAATGACCTGGCCTTTGAGTACATTGTCACCCACTTCGACGCAAGGCTTTCCTGGTGCGCCTATATGCTGCTGTATAGGAATGATAAGTTCAGTTGGGATATTAGCAGCGATAATGCCTGACTGAAGAGACTGTTGTTTATTCTCGGCTGGGTGAATACCCCCTGGAATATCCCAAATACGACGGCTCATGCAATATTCCTCACGGGGATCATTTCACCAGGACTAACACCAGGGCCATTGGGTTGGGTCCATACCCAGGTTTGTTGTGTTTGTTTCTCAGGGATAATATCAATACAGTCAACAGGGCAGGGTTCGACACATAGGTCGCAACCCGTACATTCATCAACAATGACGGTGTGCATTTGTTTTGCTGCACCTAAAATCGCATCCATAGGGCATGCTTGGATGCATTTGGTACAACCGATACATTCATCTTCGCGTATATAGGCAACAACGGGTGTGTCGATAACATCGCTTTCGTCAGCATCTAAGGGAATAAACTCTTTCCCTAGCAGGTCAGCCATTGCGTGAATGGTATCTTCACCACCAGGGATACATTTATTGATTTCATCTTCGTCATTTGCCACGGCTTCAGCGTATGGGCGACAACCAGGATGACCACATTGACCACACTGGGTTTGTGGTAGTAAAGCATCGATTTGTTCGGCTACAGGGTCATCCTCTGTCGCGAACTTAATCGCTGCATAACCTAACAGTGAGCCAAATAGAATCGCCATACTGACGAGTGAAAAAATAGCGCTTAAATCTTCAGACATAATCATAACTACAATTTAATAAGGCCGGAAAAGCCCATAAAAGCTAAGGACATCAAACCAGCTGTAATCATACCGATGGAAGGGCCTTTAAATGGTTCGGGTACATCGGCTACTGCAATGCGTTCACGCATGGCTGCGAATAATATGAGTACTAATGAAAAGCCAACTGCTGCGCCGAAGCCATACAGCAAAGCCTCTATAAAGCTGTCAGTGCCTTTCTTAACTGCCAATAACGCAACCCCCAGCACAGCGCAATTACTGGTGATTAACGGTAGAAATACACCGAGTAATCGATATAGCAGGGGGCTAGATTTTTTGACTACCATCTCCGTAAATTGCACCGTCACAGCAATAACGAGGATAAAGGAGATGGTTCGAAGGTATTCAACACCAAGAGGTTCTAGAACATAGGCAAAGGTCAAATAGCTGAGCGCTGAGGATAGGGTAAGCACAAATGTGGTCGCTAATGACATACCCATGGCCGTTTCCAACTTGTTGGAAACCCCCATAAAGGGGCAAAGCCCTAAAAACTGTACTAGTACGAAGTTATTTACCAAAATCGTACTGACGAGAATAATCAGAAATTCAGACATCAGGTAAGAACCTTGCTTAATGGAATTTAACGTTAAGTCATTGAAATTATTGTACTTGATGCGATTTTTATGGTCGCTAAGCTATTGGCGCACGATTTTATCACAAAAACACATATGTCTCGCAATTGAATTGCATTTGAGAGTGGTCACGTATTGTTATAAGGCTAGGAGGGGTTGTAAAGGGTGGTGGGACAATTGGGTGTGTTTTGTCATTGACTGAAAACGTGGCAGGTTATTTTATAAGCATGTAAAATGACACTTTTACTATGGATATAGAGCTATTCTGTAAAGGTGTTCACGTATTGCTAGTTGATTATTCTTCGAGGTGCTGCTGAAAATATGGGGTGGAATAAAAAATCATTTGAATTGCTGTCTAAGCATGTATCAGCATACCTAGGTGGTGTTAAGGAGAAGGCCTGTTCGTTTCAGGGGCAGGAGTGGAAGTATCTTGATGCTGGTTCTGGAGAGGTTGTTCTGTGTTTGCATGGTTTTGGTAGTTCGAAGGTGCAATGGCGGACGTTTATGGCAGCTCTCTCGAAACACTACCGTGTTATCAGCCCAGATGTGCCAGTTTTTTCTCTTCGGTTGGATATTCCAGATACTGAACATAATAAACGTAACGTAGCCAATTGGATTGTTGGCTTTATGAACACCGTTGCAGAAGGGAAAGAGGCATTTCATATCGTTGGCCACGGGTCAGGTGGGGGGGCGGCATCTTATTTGGCTCATGCTTTGGGCGATAGGGTGAGAACATTGGCATGGTTTAACCCGCCAGACATGGATGCGGTCAGAAAAGGTGAGCATGTTGCATGGGCGAGAGTTAAAGCAGGTTTTGATACTATGGCGCAAGCGGAAGCTCACCTTGACAGTCTTTTTTATGCCCCTCCTCAGTTGCCGGAAATCGTTAAGCGTTTCTATATGAAAAAGGTAATGGATGCTGTAGATAATGGAGAGGTAATATCTGCAATTGAGAAGGCGATGGTGTCATTACCATTGTTCATGGCTCAGTTAAGAGAGCTGGGCCAGGAAACCTTATTAGTAGCAGCGGATCATGATGTTTGGAGTAGTTGCGAGTGGGTTCGTGCATTGGAGGTAGCGATACCTAATAGTACACTTGTGACATTGGAACATTGTGGGCAGCGTAGTTTGACTGAAAAACCTGACCAATTAGCCGAAATTTACCTAAATTTCTTGAAAACACATGGAAGCTAATCAATAGCAAGGATACACTCTCCGCTTTTGTAGAAGTCCCCTTAGTGGAACTCATTTCATCGTCACTCGAAAAGGAAGCCCTATGGCAAATCAAATGTCTGAATCCGCTTTAGAACTTGTTTGTAACACCACAAAAGCAGCAGCGCCTCAATCAGTTTTGCAAATTGGTGCAGGGTGTTATGAAAGTAGTAAAGCATTAGTTGATGCTCTAGGCAGTTTAGAGGAACCTCAATTCACGCTGGTTGTTAATGATAGTGATAACTCGGTATTAGAACAGCTCAATAATGATGGTCTTGATGAATGGGCTGATATCGTTCCGCAATCTGCAGATCAGGTGTTGCCAGACTTTTATTTTCAAGAACATCGCTTTGACTTGGCAATTATCAACGCTGGTTATACTTACGATGAGACGCTTGTCTGTTTTTATTACATCAACAAAATGCTTTCAAAAGGGGATAAGATTATTGTGAATCAAACCACTGACGATAAAATGCATGCCCTTTGTCGTCATATATTGGATGCAGGAGATTTTGTTGTGAGTGCCGCATCTGAAAGCCCTAAGCAAGTTTCCAAATTAGAGAGCCTTGTTAGAGAGCAATATAAAAAGCTGCCAGCATGGATTCATCGTCAGGCTGAAATGGTGATTAACCCTGCTTTATTGGAAGACGCATCAACTCTTGGCCTTGACGGTGATGTGATTGTTTTTCAAAAAATCACTGAAGTTGAAGAGAAGCTAGA
>MAAC01018443.1_pt1 | contig 40196 bp, 39 predicted proteins | sample 1115981 | NCBI WGS metagenome assembly MAAC01 (sample SAMN04961126, study PRJNA320927) | seawater metagenome | isolation source: sample BD02T64 sea water enriched with oil for 64 days | place: USA:Gulf of Mexico | collected 2013-07-27 | reverse complement strand
GATCTGTCCAAAATCCGCAATTTCTCGATCGTGGCGCATATTGACCACGGCAAATCCACCCTCGCTGACCGTCTCATCCAAGAGACCGGCACGGTGGCGGGCCGTGATATGAAGGCCCAGCTGCTCGACAGCATGGATATCGAGCGTGAGCGCGGCATTACCATCAAAGCCAACACGGTGCGGATCGACTATAAGGCCGACGACGGGTTGGACTATGTCCTCAACCTGATCGACACCCCCGGCCACGTCGATTTTGCTTATGAGGTCTCCCGCTCGATGCGTGCGGTCGAAGGCTCGCTACTGGTGGTCGACAGCTCGCAAGGGGTCGAGGCGCAGACCCTGGCCAATGTCTATCACGCGATGGAGGCCGACCACGAGATCGTGCCGATCCTCAACAAGATCGACCTGCCAGCCTCGGACTGTGACCGCGTCGCCGAACAGATCGAAGACGTCATCGGTATTGATGCCTCGGGCGCCATTCAGGTCTCGGCCAAAACCGGGCAGGGCATCCACGAAACCCTTGAAGCCATCGTCAAGGATCTGCCCGCCCCAAAGGGCACCCGTGATGCGCCGCTCAAGGCGATGCTGGTGGACAGCTGGTACGACAGCTACCTTGGTGTGATCGTGCTGGTCCGCATCATCGACGGCGAGCTAAAAAAGGGCATGCGGGTCAAGTTCATGTCCAACGACACCCTGCACAGCGTCGATCGCATCGGCGTGTTCCGCCCAGAAATGGAATCCATCGACGTGCTGGGGCCGGGTGAAATCGGCTTCCTCACCGCTTCGATCAAACAGGTGCGCGACACCCGCGTTGGCGACACCATCACAAATGACCGCCACGGCTGCGACACTGCGCTGGACGGCTTTAAACCCGCGCAACCCGTGGTGTTCTGTGGCTTGTTCCCGGTTGATAGCGCCGAGTTTGAGGACCTGCGCGATGCCATCGACAAACTGGCTCTCAACGATGCCTCCTTCTCCTTCGAGATGGAGACCTCGGCGGCGTTGGGTTTTGGTTTCCGCTGTGGCTTCCTTGGCTTGCTGCACCTCGAAGTGGTGCGTGACCGGATCGAGCGCGAATATGACATCAGTCTGATCACCACCGCGCCTTCAGTTGTCTATCACCTGCACATGCGCGACGGTTCGATGAAAGAACTGCACAACCCCGCCGACATGCCCGACTTGACCATTGTCGATCACCTGGAAGAGCCACGCATCAAAGCGACCATCCTGGTGCCCGACGAATATCTGGGCGATGTGCTGAAGCTGTGTCAGGACCGTCGCGGATTGCAGGAAGACCTGACCTATGCCGGCACCCGTGCCATGGTGGTCTATGACCTGCCGCTGAACGAGGTGGTGTTTGATTTCTACGACCGGCTGAAATCGGTGACCAAGGGCTATGCCTCGTTTGACTATCAGATGTTCGGCTACCGCGAGGATAATCTGGTCAAGATGTCGATCCTGGTGAACGACGAGCCGGTGGATGCGCTGTCGATGATGGTGCACCGTGACCGCGCCGACGCGCGTGGCCGCGCCATGGTGGAGAAGCTCAAGGATCTGATCCCGCGCCACATGTTCAAGATCCCGATCCAAGCGGCGATTGGCGGAAAAGTGATCGCCCGCGAGACTCTGTCTGCGATGCGCAAGGACGTGACCGCCAAGTGTTATGGTGGTGATGCAAGCCGTAAGCGCAAGCTGCTAGACAAGCAGAAAAAGGGTAAGAAGAAGATGCGGCAGTTTGGTAAGGTGGATATTCCGCAGGAAGCATTCATCTCGGCTCTGAAGATGGATAGCTGAGTACCGTCTCTGAAACGCTCCGGGGGAGCGTTTCAGGTGCGAAGGGGTGGAGCCCTGTTGGCTGATCTAAGTGCGAGTGGGTGGCAGCGATTGACGAAGTCAAACGCGTACCCACACCTGAATGTTCTGCGGGACGTTGCCCCGGGTGCCACACCCCCTCAACACCAACCATAATCGCATCACTCAAATAACGGGCGGGGCACCAGCTCCGCCAATTTCTGTTGAACGATCCCCTTTCGACCCACTAGCCGGCAGCACGTCGGGCTGCGCCCGACCCTCCCCCAGGAGGGCGCTTTGCACCCACTCAGGGTCGGTGCTTCCCTTAGCTTTTTCATCTGAACCGTGCTGCTTGATGGATGCGGCCTTGGGCTCCGCCCGTTCGAATTTGACGGTTCTGCCGGTTCGAATGCGAAACCATCCCCTGGATCTTTTCCAAACGGTTGCACACTCTCATCCAGAGTCAGTCACGCCCTAACTCCACCTATGGAGTCGTGACGTAATTGACTTCAATCATGTGGCGATCAGTGGTGTTAGGTGCCTAAAGCGCGTTCTGCACATCCTGCGCGGCACCGCTGATCGCACTGCCTGCTTTAGATATGTCTTTGCCTGCGCCCTTGGTGGTTTCGCAGGCTGCAAGGCTCAACAGGGTCAGGCCTAGGGTAATAAGTCTGGTCATAATCGTCTCCGTATTTGGTTGCGCCGAGACCTAGCAGCATTCCCCGTGTTGCGCCAGTTGCGGCAGAGTGGCGCGGTTTCTGCTTGCGCAGGCATCCTCATATCCAGCGAGTTTTGCTACAGACGTTAACCAATTAAGGTTGTCTTAACGCCACTACTTGGCGCGATTGCGATGGGAGCGATTGGAATGAATTTTGCCGCCCGCAGGAATACGCTGGAGGACAAACGCAGGATGTTGTCGGGACACCTGCCCGAAATGGGGCGGGGATTGGCCGGGGCAATCCCGTTTGGCAAGCCGGTGCCACTACCTGAACGACGCTGTGGCGAGATGTTGCAGCATTTTGAAATAGACGAGCTGCGCCAGATCGACGTGGCGCTGGCCCGGCTGCGCGAGGGCAGCTATGGCTTCTGTCAGATCTGCGGTGACGACATCGAGGAAACTCGCCTGGATCAGTTGCCGGCCACGCCTTTTTGCCAGCGTTGCGTGGACTAATCCCACTGCTTTCCTTTGCTTGGCGCCTGACCTATAGCAGCTCTGACCCTAGATTTCCGGAGCCTTCTCGATGACCTGCGCCCTTTGTTCTGCTGACACCCCGCTGTCCGACTACCCTGTCACCGGTGGCCCGGATGGCGCAACTGCCGCGATCTGCGACACCTGCCTCTCCCAGATCGAGGCTGAGTTGGATGCCAACCACTGGCGCTGCCTATCCTCATCGATGTGGTCCGAGGATGTTCCGGTGCAGGTGCTGGCCGCTCGTCTGCTAACCCGTCTGTCCGAGCATGACTGGGCCCGCGATCTGAGCGACCAGTTGTGGTTGGATGATGATACCCGCGCCTGGGCCGACAACGTCGCTGCCGCCAGTCAGCACAAGGACAGCAATGGCGCCACACTCAACCAGGGCGATAACGTGGTTCTGATCAAGGATCTACCCGTCAAGGGCGCTGGGTTTACCGCCAAACGTGGCACAGCCGTGCGCGGTATCTCGCTGGTTGCCGACAATCCCGAACACATCGAGGGCCGTGTCGAAGGCCAGCGTATCGTTATCCTGACGCAGTTCGTGAAAAAGAAATAGGCGCGCGGCGTCAGCCAGACGCAATTTCCATTTCGCCCCGTTGCCGCGCCTGCGGGGATGTGGCACAACCTTTTACAACTGACTGAACAGACGAGTTTAGCACATGACTGACTTTACCGAACGCCGTCGCATGATGGTTGATACCCAGGTCCGCCCCTCGGACGTGACCAAGTATCCAATCATCGAGGCCATGCTTAGCGTGCCACGTGAGAATTTTGTGGCCGGCGCCCAGCGTGAGGCGGCTTATGCCGATCAGAATATCGACCTGGGCCAGGGTCGTACCCTGCTGGAACCACGCACGCTGGCCAAGATGCTGGATGCGCTGGACGTGCAGAACGACGAGCTGGTGCTGGATGTAGCCTGTGGCATGGGCTATTCCACTGCGGTTGTTGCGCGCATGGCGCAGATGGTGATCGCGGTTGAAGGCAATGAAGAGCTGGCCGCCGAGGCACAGACACAGCTCAGCGAGGTTGGTGCCGACAATGCCATCGTGCATGTTGCTGAGCTGAGTGAAGGCGCTGCCGAGCATGGCCCCTATGACGTTATCCTGGTGCAGGGTGGCGTCGAAGACCTGCCGCAATCGCTGATGGCTCAGTTGAAAGACGGTGGCCGGGTTGCAGCGATTTTCATGACCGGAGCCTTGGGGCAGGTCAAAATTGGCTACAAAAATGGCGACCAGATCTCCTGGCGCTTTGCTTTTAATGCCGGCGCTCCGGTGCTGCCGGGCTTTGCTGCGGCAAAAGAGTTTGCGCTCTGATCCCATTGGGGGCAGGGCTTGATCTGCAGCCCTAAGCTGCGGTGACCAGATAAGTGTTCTGACCACGGGACCATTTTGTGCCGGTCAGAGTTCCAATGATCGGGCCGTCAAAGGCTCTGAACAGATGAGGCGACAGATGCGCAAGACGGTGACAGTAGGATTATTGAAAAGTTTTGTTTATGCCGGCGGACTGGTTGCCGTCGCTTTGGCGCCCCAAATGGGGCAGGCCGATAACATTTCGGACGCGATGATAGGTGCCTACCAGACCAGCGGCTTGCTGGAACAGAACCGGGCTCTGTTGCGGGTCCAAGACGAAAATGTCGCTATCGCCGTTGCGCAGTTGCGTCCGGTGGTCAATTGGACCCTCTCAGCGGCACAATCCTATAGTCGCACCAACACCGGCACAGTGATTTCGCAGGCCAGCAACGATGCTTTGTCCACTGGGCTTCGTCTGGATTGGCTGTTGTTTGATGGCGGTGCCTCTCGGCTGAACCAGATGGCGGCGCAAGAGACCGTCTTGGCGACCCGTCAGTCCCTGCTCAATATCGAACAACAGGTGTTGTTCTCAGCTGTGCAGGCCTATGTGAACGTGTTGCTGCAGCAAGACACTGTGTCGTTGCGCGGCAATAACCTTCGGCTGTTGCAAGAGGAATTGAAGGCGGCGCAGGACCGTTTTGATGTTGGCGAAGTGACGCGGACGGATGTTGCACTGGCGCAAAGCCGGGTTGCAGCTGCTCAGGCCAGTTTGATCGAAAGCCGCGGTGATCTTTTGACCGCGCAGGCGGTCTATATCGAAGTGGTCGGCCACGCTCCTGGTGGTCTTGCCGGGCAGCCCAGTCTGCCACAGCGGGCCTCGTCCTTGCAGTCAGCCCAGTCTGTGGCTGTGCGCAACCATCCCTCTTTGCTGGCGCAACAACATGCGGTCAAGGCTGCGGACCTGACCTCGCAAAGCGTCGCCAAGTCGCTGGGCCCAAGCGTTTCCTTTAGCGCCAGTGCTTCTTATTCCGACCCATGGGGTAGTGCTGGTGGCTCGGATACCTCCAGCACCAGTGTGACACTGTCGCAACCGATTTACGCCGGTGGCGCTTTGGCTGCTGGCCGCCGCTCCAGCGTCGCTCTGTTGGATGCGCAAAAAGGTGTTCTGATCTCGGTGCAGCGATCGGTGGCGCAGATCGTCAGCCAGGCCTATGTGATTCTCGAAACGTCGCGCGCCAGTCTTGTGGCGTCGAACGAGCGGGTGCGCGCCGCGCAGGTTGCCTTTGATGGTATCCGTGAAGAGGCCACTCTGGGTGCACGGACAACGCTGGATGTCTTGCAGTCCGAGCAGGAACTGTTGGACGCCCAAACCACGCGGGTTCAGGCCCGTGCCAATCAGGTTATCGCGGCGTTTGGATTACTCAGCTCCCAAGGGCTGCTGACAGCCGAACATCTTGGGCTGGCGGTCGAGATCTATGATCCGATCCTGTATTATAATCTGGTTAAAGACGCGCCGGCTTATGTCAGTCAGCGCAGCAAAGATCTGGACCGGGTGATGAAAGCCTTAGGAAAGAATTAACAATTCGTTCTATCAGTTGTGCGATAAAGCTAATCCCGTTACACTTCGCATATGAGGCGAAAGTGGTGAGTGAGATATGTCCGAACCTGTAACCCATGCTGAGATAGAGGATGTGCTGTCTTCGATTCGCCGATTGGTGAGTGAGGATGGACGTGATTCTGTTTTGGCAGGAGTGCCTGCACCAGCGCGGACATCGCCCCCACGCCTGGTCCTGACGCCCTCGCTGAGGGTGGCTGATGTGGCGCTGGACACAGCGAAATATTTTGCGCCAAAGGATATTGCAGCAGAGGATGCTGCCAGCCGCCAACCTGACACCCAGCGTGATGAAAACCCGGTTGAGATCGAAACTGACTTTAACGGCGCGGATCTTGGCAGTTTGCAAGACGCCGAGCTCGAGGTGGAGATCTACGTAGCTGAGGATGAAGTTGAGTTTTCTGACGAAGTGATTGCTGAAGATGCAACTGTCGAGCCATCCTCGCAGAGTGCTGACGTTGTGTTGCAATCGGCAGAACCGGTCGCAGAAGAGGCCGAGCCGCAAGCCGAGAAAGCACAGTCCGAAAACGTGCAGCCGACGGACGCCCCTTGGCACAATCCCGACGCGACCCTGTTTGCGGCCGCTGGCGTCGCAGACATGTTGGCTGACGGCGGAGCAGAGGCCGCGGATGAAGTTAAATCGGCCGTTAGTTTCGCCGAAAAGATCGCTGCTCTGGAGGCCGTCATTGGGCAGGCTGAGGGTGAATGGGAACCGGATGGCGAATCCGGTGAGGATTTTTCCGGCACCGCCGTTGAAACGCTCGCTTGGGAAGATCTAGAGGAAGAGACGATTGAGGCGCCGGATGTCGATACTGCGGATGATGTCGTAGAAGCCAGTCCGCAGGCTGCCGCCAGGCCTGAATATGATCCGCCTGAAATTGAACTGCCCGAGGTTGACGCTCTGGACGCCGGTCGCGTAGCCGAGCAGGCGGTCGCGGACGAGGTTTTGGGTGGCATCAGTGCAGACGAGACCATCATGGACGAAGAGTCGCTGCGTGAATTGGTGGCAGATATCGTGCGTGAGGAGTTACAGGGTGCTCTGGGCGAGCGTATCACCCGCAACGTGCGCAAACTGGTTCGTCGCGAAATCCACCGCGCCTTGGCAGTGCAGGACCTGGGTTAACCGTTACGATTTCGGAGCCTGTCAGATGCTGACAGGTCGTGCCAGTTCCAGCAACTGATCCAGATCCATGTAGCGCTCCAGATGATCCGCCAGTGCATCCAGCGTTGCCTCGACACCATCATCATAGCCAATAGTGCTTTCATGGCCCAGATCCGCCAGGAACTTGGCCCGGAAAACATCCGAACTAAACAGCCCGTGCAAATACGACCCGCGCACCCGTCCGTCCGCTGAGGCAGCGCCCTCGGGGCGGCCCTCGACACTTAACCAGGCCCGGCCGCAATCCGGCCCCTCGCTGCGGCCCATGTGGATCTCATATCCTGTCACGGGTTCGTTGCCGTTAAGCGTATGTGCCTGACGCAAAGCCACCTTTTTCTCACCCGCCATTGTGGTGGAAATATCCAGTAATCCCAGCCCGGAAACTTTTCCTGGCTTGCCGTCAACACCCTCGGGGTCGTCGATTTCCTTGCCCAGCATCTGATAACCGCCGCACAAGCCCAGCACATGCCCACCGCGACGGTAATGAGCCAGAATGTCAATGTCCCAGCCCTGTGCGCGCAGATAGGCCAGATCGCCAATGGTGGATTTACTGCCCGGTATCAGCACAAGATCGGCATCGCCGGGCAGGGGGCTTCCTGCGGGGATAATCTCGACAGTGACGTTGGGTTCAGCGGCCAGCGGGTCCAGATCGTCAAAATTCGCCATTCGTTCCAGCTGCGGCACCACCACTTTGCAAGCGCCGCCCTTGCGCGACGCGATATCCATCATATCCTCGGCAGGCAGTTTCCAGGCGTCAAAGAACCAGGGGATCACCCCTAGCGAGGGCCAGCCAGTACGGCGGGCGATATCATCGCGACCACCGTCAAACAGGCTTAGCTCGCCGCGAAAACGGTTCACTGCAAAGCCTGCAATGCGATCCAGATCCTGCTGGTCCAGAACCGTATGGGTGCCGACAATCTGTGCAATGACCCCGCCACGATGGATGTCGCCTAATAATACAACCGGAACATCCGCCGCGCAGGCAAAGCCCATATTGGCAATGTCGTTTTTGCGCAGATTAGTTTCGGCAGGAGAGCCCGCCCCCTCGATCAGAACCAGATCCACATCCGATGCCAGCCGATAAAAACTTTCCAAAGCCGCCTCCAGCAACCCGCTTTTGTCGCGCATAAAGGACCCAGCGGCCTGCGTGCCACGTCGCTTGCCCTGCACGATCACCTGAGCGCCTGTGTCGCTCTCTGGCTTGAGCAGCACCGGGTTCATGTCCGTATGGGGGGCACGCTTGGCGGCACGCGCCTGCAGAGCCTGTGCGCGGCCAATTTCGCCGCCTTCGGGGGTGACTGCCGCGTTGTTCGACATGTTCTGTGGCTTGAACGGCGCAACGCTCAATCCACGGCGCACAAAGGCCCGCGCCAACCCGGCGACGATCATCGATTTGCCGACATTGCTGCCGGTGCCTTGTATCATCAGTGCGCGCGCCATGGTCTGCCTCCTGTGTCGCTGTTGGCATGACCTATATTACGCAATGAGGGAAGTCCGGGGGCTGTCAAAAACGAAGTTCTGAAATAGAAAAACGCGCCCCCCAGGACGCGCTTTTCTATAGTAAAGTCTGCAGTGTGTTTAGGCGGCTTCGGCCTGCGCTGCATTGCGGCGTTCGCTTTCTTCGCGAGACAGGGCCACCGAGGTGCGAACACCACGACCGACAAAGTCCATTAGCCCCGATACAACCCGCTCGTTGGGGTCGATACCAGCGCAGGACAATACTTCGCGACCATCGCGCGAGCGTGCCCAGCGAGCAATTTGCTCAGGTCCATTGCCATATTTCTTGTCATCAGCAATGGCATCATCCAGTGCAGCCAAGACTACAGCTGCGAACAGTTTACGGGCTCGGTTGCCTTGCTCATTGTTAAAGGCTGTGCCGTCAACGAAATCTCTCATCTCGTTTCCTTTGTTGTTCTTGCTATTGCAATTTTGGCGTGGCGCTCCTTATGACTGATCTAGATCGATTCGGATAGGCTGTTGTTGCATGACTGCTATGCAATTTGTGCATACCTTTTTCTTGCTAACCACAAAATATCGTTGTCTTGCCAGTCTGGGACCTGCCAGATATAGGATCGGTTAACAAACCATCAACCTCCGGACAGGATTTTTCTCATGCCCAAGATCAATGGAAACGAAATCCGCCCCGGCGCCGTGCTCGAGCACAACGGTGGACTTTGGGCGGCTGTTAAGGTCGATCACGTCAAACCCGGCAAGGGTGGCGCATTTGCCCAGGTTGAGCTGCGCAACCTGCGTAACGGCTCTAAGCTTAATGAACGGTTCCGCAGCGCCGACAAAGTTGAAAAAGTACGCCTGGAGCAGAAAGATCAGCAGTTTCTCTATGAGAGCGACGGCATGCTTGTGTTCATGGACACCGAAACCTACGAACAGATCGAACTGCCAAGTGAGTTGCTGGGCGATCGTCGCCCGTTCCTGCAGGACGGCATGACCATTGTGGTCGAATTTCACGAAACCGAAGCTCTACACGCCAAGGTGCCACAAAAGGTGATCTGCCAAGTCGCTGAAACTGAGCCAGTGGTAAAAGGCCAGACTGCTGCGAAGTCATTCAAGCCAGCGGTTCTGGACAATGGCGTCAAAGTGATGGTGCCACCTTTTGTCGGTCAGGACGAAATGATCGTCGTCAACACCGACACCATGGAATATTCCGAGCGCGCCTAATTGGTTCGGCACTGCAATGAAAAAGCCCCGTGCTGATAGCAGCACGGGGCTTTTTTGATTTCTATTGGTTACCTATTAGTTCAGCGACAGCGTAAAGCCGCATTCATCCATCATCTTGCCATACGCCGCTGTGAACCCCTTTAGCGATGCCGTGGCAATGACCTGACCATCAGCCCGCGCATCGACTGTGGCACCGTGGCGCATCGAAATGAGCATTGTCAGGACCGAGTTGTGCGAGGGAGCGCTTTCGGCCTGATAAAGGCCTTCGTCGTTAATATAGGCGATAACGTCGCCATGTACTGTGCTGCCCGAGTCAAACTCAAACTCGATGGATTGCTGGTCGTGCATTGCAGTCAGGTGATGGCTGGGGGCAATTTCAATCAGCCGTGGAGCCGGGAAATAGTCGGGTGGCCCGGCATCGCCATTTGATACCTCCAGTGCCCAGACCGGATCGCCGTCTCCACCTGTGTGAGCATAGCAGGTAATGCGAAGGTCTTCTCCGGTGTCGATCCGGTCTACCGAAACATGCCAATCGTCGTAATTCCAGTAGTTGGCGGCGGTAACCGCAGAGGCAGGCAGTGCGGGGGCGGCAGCCAATGCTAGTGCAATCAATAATCGCATAAATATATCCTCTGATATTTACCCGTAAATTGGCACGCCGGAGTTCGATTTCCTAACTACGTTCACTTAAAATTAACGAGATCATCCAAATTTGCACGGTAACTTCCCTAGGGGAAGGTGGGGTGTTTGGCATGTATGCATGTGTTTTTAACGAGGCTTTTTGGGGAGCGGTAGAATGTCACGCAATAGTTCGAATTTGACTCGATTGGCGCTGACCTGCCGATAGAAGGCAATCAGGAAGGCGGTTGGGGATTGCAACCGTGCCAACCCTAAAGTTGCGGCGACCACTGTGCCAACGTCGGTGCGCCCCTGCAGGACCATCCAGCCACCCAGCATCAACACTGCGACCGTACCTGCACCGTTGATTGTGCTTAGCAGAAATTTGGTCGACAGTTTCCAGACAAACATGCGTCGGCGGGTCTCGAAAATCTCGTCAAATTCCTCCAGAACCGCTTGCACGATGACATTGGTTTCGTCTGCACCGATCTGACTGGTGGCTTGGCGCAGGATGTGGACTCGGCTGGCCACCAGGGTATTGATTCTGCCTTGAGTGAACAGCACCAGCAGCACCTGCGGCGCAATCATGGCCAGTGCAATTGCGCCCAACCCCGGTTGGGTAGAGGCAATGAAGCCGATCACGCTGATCAATGTGCCGATCTGCACCACCGGCTCGGAATAGGCGCTGCCGGCAAATTTGCCCAGCTCCTCAGCCTCGGCGGAAATGGCGGTGGTCAGCGTGCCGGTTTGTATGGCGCCCGGTTCCTGTTGGTCGCGGTTGGTGTCCCTGTACAATCGTTGCCGCAGCAGCCGGATGATGTCCTCGCCCAGCACGCCCGAGCGCAGCCCCATCAACCACTTCAGCGCCAGGCTGAGTAGGATCGCCCCCATCATGCCAGCCCCCAGCAGAAATAACGTCTCTGCGGTTGCTTCGCCATCAGTCAGGGTGTTGACGATTTCCTGCTGAAACTTCAACGGCAGCGCTGCCAGAGCGGCAATCGCAATGGACAATGTGATCAGAACAAGCTGACGACGACCACTGACGCGCCAGATGGCGATATAGAGTTGCAACACCGGGGGCCTCGTTCCTTACCAGAGATGACGGATCGTGGACCGGGCAGCGGTAAAGCTCAACCCTGATTGGTTAATCGAACAGTTGCCTCGCCTGCTGACATGTCTTTGGTGGCACGGTCATAGCGCAGGTAGGCAAGCGCCCGGTGGCCGGATTGAGTAAACAGGGTGCCGACCGTCTTGCCGCCTGCAGTGACTTCGGTTCCCGGTGTTGCCTGACCGTCGATCTCGACCTGGTACAAGCCTTTGCGCAGGGTTGTCTTGTGCTTCATCCGCGCGGTGACTTCCTGGCCGACATAACAGCCTTTGCGAAAATCGACGCCATTCAGCGCCTCAAACCCGATTTCGAGAATGAAGCTGTCGGTGGTGAGCTCAACGCCGGTTTCGGGTATGCAGTGAGCAACACGGATTGCGTCCCAATCGCTGCCGTCGTCACCGCCTTCATCACCGTAGAGACGCCAGCCCATGTCGGGGTGACGTGGGTCAGATAGCGCCTTTTCCAGGGCTTCCCCGGTGCCGCGACGCACATCGAGATCACTGGTCGAAATTTCGACCTTGGCGCGCAACCGGTACATCGACAAACGTTTGACCAGGCCCTCAGACAGATCAGCGGCAACGTCCAGCAGCACATCCGCGCCGTCAGCCAGCAAGAAGAAATCGGCCAGGTATTTCCCCTGCGGTGTCAGCAGGGCGGCATAAACAAGCCCCTGATCGATTTTATCCACGTCATTGGTCACTAGCCCCTGCAGGAAGGTACGGGTGTCAGGGCCGGACAGGCGCAGAATGCGGCGTTGGCTCATTGGGGGCTCCATTGACGTGGTCATATCCAGTGGCAGTGATATAGCAACCCAGACGGAAGAAAACAGGAAAACCCTCAGATGCCTGCCGAGATTAGCATTGTGATCCCGACCCTGAACGCCGAAGCGGAACTGCCGGGTTGCCTGGAGGCGCTGATGGAAGGGCTTGTCGACGGGTTGATCCGCGAAGTGGTGATCACTGACGGAGGGTCGCAGGACGCAACCCAGCGGATCGCCGAGTCGGCGGGGGCGCGGCTGGTTCAAGGGGCTGCGTCTCGTGGAGGGCAATTGCAGCGCGGTTGTGCTGCAGCGCGGGGCGATTGGCTGTTGGTGCTGCATGCAGATACCCAGCTTGAACCGGGCTGGAGTGCGGTGGTGTCGCAACATTTGTTGCATGGGCAGGGCAGGGCAGCCTATTTCCGGCTGGCGTTCCGGGCGCGGGGCGTGATGCCCATTGTGGTGGCAGGTTGGGCCAATCTGCGATCCCACCTGCTTGGCATGCCTTACGGAGACCAGGCGCTGCTGATACGCCGCAGCGATTATGACGCGGCAGGGGGATATCCGGACCAGGTTTTGATGGAAGACGTAGACTTGGTGCGCCGCTTGCAGGGCTTGACGGAATTGCCGATCCGCGCGCTGACCAGTGCTGCGCGCTATCAGCAACAGGGCTGGCTGCGACGCGGCGCGCGAAATCTGTGGTTGCTGGCGCGTTATTTTACCGGCGCAAACCCCGAGGCGCTGGCCCGGTCATACCGCAAATGAAGCGCAGCGGTGCGTGCAAGCACGCACCCTACACAGTCCTTAGCCGAAAACCTTGCGGCTAAAGCGGCGCCACCAGCCGGGCTGGATGGTGGCATCCTGGGTGACGGTTGGAATTTGGGCGGCGACACCAACTGGATCGACAAGGGTTTTGCCATCCTGGAACTGCAGCCGGTATAGGTCGGCATAGATGCCGCCACGGGCCAGCAATTCATCATGACTGCCCTGATCGGCCACCTGGCCGCGCTCCATCACGATGATCTTGTCGGCATTGCGGATGGTCGACAGCCTGTGCGCAATCACCAATGTAGTACGACCGCCAGACAGCCTGTCTAGCGCCTGTTGCACCACTTTCTCGGATTGGGCATCCAGCGCCGAAGTTGCCTCGTCCAGCAGCAGGATAGGGCTGTCGCGCAGCAGTGCCCGGGCGATTACCACCCGCTGACGCTGACCACCAGAAAGCGCCGAGCCACGCGGCCCCACCAGTGTGTCGAGACCGTTTGTCAGCTTGGGCAGGAAATCCGCCACATGCGCGGCTTCCAGAACCTCTTGCAGGCGGGCATCGCTGATGTCGGTTTGGCCCAGAAGAATATTCTCGCGCAGTGTCTCGTCGAACAGCAGCGCCTCTTGTGTCACCACCGAGAACAGGTTGCGCAGCTTGTCCAGGGCCAGATCTTTGACCGCAACCCCACCAACCGTCACCGCACCCTCTTGCGGGTCAATCAGCCGAGTCAGCAGGTTGAAAATGGTCGATTTTCCAGCCCCCGAGGCACCAACCAGCGCCGTGGTCTTGCCCGCCTCGGCCACCAGCGACAGATCGTTCAGAACTGCCGCCTCACCATAGCGCAGGGTCACTGCATCCAGCTGGATCTGCGGCAACCCGCTGGGCAGCGCAAGCGGCTTGGCTGGCGAGTGCAGCAGGATCGGTGCGTCCATCAATTCTTTGATCCGCTCTAGCGCCGCCGCTGCCGCCTGCCAGGTGCCACTGATGGCGGCCAGTCGGCGCATGGGGTCAAAGGCCAGGCCAATGGCGGTGAAAAAGGTCATGAACTGACCGACCGTTTTCTCGCCGGAAATGATCTCGCCGCCGCCATAAAGCACCACGCTCATCACTCCAAGTCCGGCCATGATGTCGATCATGCCGGTGATCGAAGCGGTGCCAAACGAGGCTCGGACCTCGGCCCGCACAAAGGTGCTGGTCTGATCGCCGAAACGCTTGGTTTGGTAGTCCTCAAGGTTATTCAGTTTGATCGGGACCATGCCGTGAAAAATCTCGTCCAGGCGAACGGCCAGAGAGGCGCCCAGATCGCGGGCTTGGCTGGCTTTTTTGCGCACATAACGCTGGATGGCCGATATTGGCACCAATAGCAGAGGTAGCCCGACCAACATGATCACGGTCCAGATCCAGTCCACACTGATGGCAACTCCGATCACCGCCACCAATTGCGCCATGTCGCGACCGGCCCCCGTGATCACCGCCTGCCAGACCTGGTTGATCGCCATCACGTCGCTCTGCACCCGCTGGATCAAAAATCCGGGCGGATGAATTTGGTGAAACGAGGGATCCTGCCGGATCAGCCGCGCTAGCATATCCTTGCGCAGATGTGCGGCCGAGGTTTGCGATATCTTGCTGAGAATGACTTTTTGACCAACACTGGCCATGCCCCGCAAGGTGAAGATGACAAAAAATGCCAATGCAACCCAGAACAGGGCATCTGTATTGCCCGCCACAAACACCTGATCGAACATCGGCTGCATCATGTAACTGAGCCCGCCGACGGTGCCGCCCTCGATCAGCATGAACATGATGGCAAGGCTGAGCAGTGGCATGTAGTGGCGCAGATAGCCCCGCCAGAGCCAGCCCATCAACTCGCGGGTGGACTTTGGTTTAACGGTCATAGGGGGAACCTTCGCCAGGACATTTGTATCATTCATCGGCCTTTGTAATGCTCAGGGCCATTTAAACATCTGTACCAGACGGCGCAAGCATTGCCGAGTGCGGTCAGATGATTGCGCTGCCAACAAATCAGCAGATTGACGCGGCAGGCATCGCAGATAGGGTGGGCGCAAATTTCAGGTGATCCAATGGCCTCCCAACCGGGGCAGCTGGTAAAGGACGATAAAACCATGGGTGAGACAGTCAAATTGGCGGCAGGCCGGGGATATCTGGCAATTCCTGGGCCATCGGTGATGCCGGATCAGGTATTGCAAGCGATGCACCGGGCCTCGCCCAATATCTATGCCGGTGAATTGGTTGAGATGACCCATGGTATTATTCCGGATCTAAAACGGGTGGCACGCACCCAGCACAATGTCGCGATCTATATCGCCAACGGGCATGGCGCCTGGGAAGCGGCGTTGGCCAATGTCGTTGCTGCCGGTGACAAGTTTCTGGTCCCGGCGACCGGGGCGTTTGGCGTTGGCTGGGCACAGGTGGCCCTAGGATTGGGAGCAGAGGTCGAGCTTCTGGAGCACGGCCAGCAGTCAACCTGGGATTTGGCACGCATCGAACAGAGCTTGAGAAATGACCGGGATCATCAGATCAAGGCGGTGCTGGCGGTGCATGTGGATACCTCCAGTTCCATTCGCAACGATATCCCGGCTCTGCGCACACTGCTGGACGATTTGAAACACCCGGCGTTGCTGATGGCGGATTGTGTGGCCTCACTGGGGTGTGACCGGTTTGAAATGGACGCTTGGGGCGTTGATGTGATGGTTGCCGCCAGTCAGAAGGGGCTGATGGTGCCCGCTGGCATGGGTTTTGTTTTTTTCAATGATAAGGCGGCAAGTGTGCGGGCGGCGATGCCGCAGGTCAGTCGCTACTGGGACTGGCAGCCAAGGGTAAACCCCGAGGAATACTACCTGTATTTCTGCGGCACTGCGCCCACGCATCATCTGTATGGCTTGCGCGCAGCGCTGGACTTGATCCACGGCGAAGGCATCGAGAACGTTTGGGCCCGGCACCAGCGACTGGCCCAGGCGATCTGGGCGGCCTGCGAGGCCTGGGGGCAGGAGGGAGGACCTTTGCGTCTGAACGTAACAGATCCGGGCCTGCGCTCACATGCGGTGACAGCGCTGCATATTGGCTCACCAGATGGCACCCGACTGCGCGAATGGCTGGAGGGTAATCTGGGGCTGACCCTAGGTATTGGTCTTGGCATGGCACCTAGTGGGTCACCAGAATGGCACGGCTATTTCCGTCTGGGCCACATGGGTCATGTCAACGGACACATGGTGATGGGGATGTTGGGAGGCATAGAAAGTGGCCTGCAGGCGCTGAATATCGCGCATGGACCTAGTGCGCTGTCCGCAGCGGCCAGGATTATGGCTCAGGGCTGATCCACCTTCCTTTTAAGGTGATGGTTTAAGTGACGAGACTGCGGAATTGCGCGCTCGTCACGGCTGCCGTTTAGTTCAGCCGTTGTTCCAGACGGGTGATGAAATGGTTGACCAGCACCGCCATTACCAGCACAGGGACCATTCCATAAAGCATCCAGATCACAAAGAAGATCCACATCATATTGATGCCAAGGAAGGTGACCGCCGCCGCTAAAACGTCAGGCGCCCGGGGAAGTTTTTGATCATGCATTTGGGCCTCCGGTGTCGAGGGGGGACCTGCAATAATCTAGTCCAAGTGGCGATAAAGTCCGGTAAAAGACCCGCGATACTTGCGTGAAATATCCATCATTCTACGGCATTTGCGGTCTTGAGGGCTTCTGGCAGCGCGGCCGCAAAGGCATCAAGATCCCGTTGAGGGCCGCAACTTATGCGAATGCAGCGATTCTGTGGTGCGGCAAAGGGCATACGCACAAAAATCCCCTGTGTTATCAAGGTGTCCAGAATACGTTTGGCATATGCGCCATCCTGGCCGCAGTCCAGCGCAACAAAATTGGTGGCGGTGGGCAAGGCAGTCAGGCCATTTGCCACAGCTATCTCAGCGATGCGTGCACGTGCGGTGACAATCTCTCCCAGCACATGGCTCAACCATTGCTCATCCTGCAACGCCGCCAATGCGCCAGCTTGCGCCGCGCGGTTCATGCCAAAATGGTTGCGCACCTTGTTGAAGGCGGAAATCAGGCCAGGCGCAGCCAGCGCATAACCAACCCGCGCTCCGGCCATTCCATAGGCCTTAGAGAACGTGCGCATGCGGATCACGCGGGGGTCGTCAGCCTCCACCGGAGCGGCCGTGCCTTTGGGCGCACATTCGACATAGGCTTCGTCCAGTAACAGCAAGCAACCCTCGGGCAAATGCTCCATCGCCGCGACGATATCCGTACCGCGATGCCAGCTGCCCATTGGGTTGTCCGGATTGGCCAGATAAACGATCTTGGCACCAACCTCAGCGGCCTTGGCAAACAGGCTGGCCGGGTCTTCGTGGTCATCGACGTAAGGCACCGTGTGAAGGGTGCCGCCAAAGCCGCTGACGTGATAGTTGAAGGTAGGATAAGCGCCAAGCGAGGTGACAACATTGTCACCGGGTGAGATCAGCAACCGCACCAGATAGCCCAACATGCCATCGATGCCTTCACCCACCATGATATTATCCGGTGAAATGTCATGCTTCGCTGCCAGTGCCTGTCGCAGATCGTGGTTTTCGGGATCCCCATACATCCAGATGTCAGCCGTCGCCGCCTGCATCGCCGCTATGGCCTTGGGCGAGGGGCCAAAGACGTTCTCATTCGCCCCAAGCCGCGTCGCAAAGCGCGCACCACGGGCACGTTCCTGAGTCTCGGGGCCCACAAAGGGCACGGTTGCGGGCAGGGAAAGGGCAAGCGGGGTGTAGCGTGGATCTGTCATGGTTACAGATAATCGGAACAGCGGGGCGGCGGCAAGACCTGGCTGCCCCAACGTTGCACTGGATTGGGCTGCGGTTCCACGGCAAGTTGGTATTTTATACTAAGATTAGGAGGGTAAGCCAGTGGTGCGCGTATCAATTGAGTACAAAGACCATATTGCTTTTGTGACCCTGACGCGGGGCGACAAGATGAACGCGCTGGACAGTGATATGGTCAAGGCGATCATTGCTGCCGGGCAAGAGGTGGCTGCGTCAGATGCGCGGGCGGTGGTCCTGTCAGGCGAAGGCAAAAGTTTCTGCGCCGGTCTGGATCTGATGAGCTTTGCCCAAATGGGGCAGGTCGACCCTGAGGAGTGGCTGATGACGCGCAGCCATCACGATGCCAATGAAATGCAGGAGGTGGCGATGGTCTGGCGCCGGGTGCCGGTGCCGGTGATAGCCGCCATTCAGGGCGCAGCTTACGGCGGTGGTCTGCAACTGGCACTGGGCGCTGACATCCGTATTGCTGCGTCGGATGCTAAGCTGTCGATCATGGAGATGAAATGGGGCATTGTGCCTGATATGGGCGGCATGGTGCTGCTGCCTCGATTGCTACGCTCCGACGTGCTGCGGCGGCTGACCTATACGGCCGAGGTTTTTGGGGCTGAGCAGGCGCAGGCATGGGGTCTGGTGACAGAACTCGCAGATGACCCGCTGGCCCGCGCAACAGAGTTGGCCGAAGAGATCGCTCTGAAAAGCCCCTCGGGTATTCGCGCGGCAAAACACCTGATTGAACGGGCCGAGGCAGAGGGTCGCGCGGCGGTTCTGCTGGCGGAATCAGCAGAGCAGGTCCATCTGATCGGCAAGCCACATCAGATGGAAGTGATTGCGGCTCAGATGGGCGGGCGCAAGCCTGTGTTTAAATAGGACAGGGGGCACTGCCCCTTGCGTTTGCGGCGCTCACCCCGGGAGATTTCTAAACCAGATGAAGCAGGTGGATTTCGTTGACCGGACGCCTGAACAAAGGTCGAATGATGTCCCTTTGTGACTAGGAGACAAGAAAGGCCGCGCTAGCATGGCGCGGCCTTTGAATAGGGGTAGGGGGACTGGCAGACCTTACAGCGAAGCCTGATAGGTCTTCTCAATATTCGACCCCAGCGCTGCATTGTAGTCGGCGTCGCTCATCGTGACGTTCAGGCCTTCGGTCAGCGCGCGCGAGAACGAGGCGATCATCTTAGCATTCTGGCTCAATAGCGCGCAGGCTTGATCGGTGGAGTAGCCACCCGATAGTGCCACGACACGGACAACATTGGCATGATCGGCCAGTTCGTCATATTGTCCCGACACATTGGGCAGTGTCAGCTTCAGCGCGACATTGGTCTCGGCAGGCAGAGCATTCAGCTGCTTCAGAAGTTCTGCCTTCAGCAGGATTTCAGCTTCCCCTTTGGTGTCCGAATGGATGTCGACTTCGGGTTCGATAATCGCCAGCAGCCCAGCCGCAGCGATCTGCTTGGCCACGTCAAACTGCTGCGCAACAACGTCGCGAATACCTTCAACATTGGCCTCTTTGATCACTGACCGCATCTTGGTGCCAAAGATGTCTGCCTTGGCAGCGCGCGCCAGCAGAGCGTCCAGATCCGGGATTGGCTTCATCACCTGCGCCCCGTTGGCTTCAGCCTCAAGACCCTTGTCCACCTTCAGGAAAGGTACAACGCCGCAGCGGTCCCACAGATAGGTGGCTACAGGGGTTCCGTCGATGGCCGCGTCCATGGTTTTTTCAAACAGGATGGCGCCAAGGATCTTGTCTTTGTTGAAACCCGGCGCGGTGATGATGCGGGATCGCATCTTGTGGATCTCACCAAACATCTCGTCATCGTTTGAAAAGGCATCTTCCATCACACCGTAAAGGGCCAGTGCTTTTGGCGTCGAGCCGCCACTTTGGTCCAGCGCGGCGATAAAGCCCTGACCATTGGCGATGCGATCAAATTGCTGCTGCTGAATGGAAATGTCTTGTGTCATATGCCCGGATCCCCGAAAATGTTCAGTCTTTGCTCGTCTATCACGCCGTTTTGGCGGGAAACAACCAAGACGCGCGGAGGTTGCGCTAACAGTCAGTAGATTTATTGAGAAAGAGACGAATGCGCCTGAAAATCCAAACTCCGCTGCCTCATTCGCAAACTGGGCGCACTGGTTTCCCAGTACGCCCAGTTTGAAGTCAGTGTAGGGTGTGTGCTTGCACGCACCGCCTTGGGGTCAGACCAGCCGCGAGGACTCGATGGCTGCACGGACAAAATCACTGAACAGTGGGTGCGGAGCAAAGGGCTTGGACTTCAGCTCGGGGTGAAACTGCACGCCAATGAACCAGGGATGATCCGTCCATTCGACAATCTCGGGCAGGCTGCCATCGGGCGACATACCCGAGAATTTCAGGCCAACTGCCTCAAGCTGTTCGCGGTATTTGATGTCCACCTCATAGCGGTGACGGTGGCGTTCCTCGATATGGGTGCCGCCATAAACGCGAGCCACATTGGAACCTTCGGCCAGGGTGGCGTCATACGCGCCCAACCGCATGGTGCCGCCCTTGTCGTCACCGACTTTACGACTGACCTTGTGGTTGCCCTGCACCCATTCTTTCAGGTGATAGACCACCGGCTCAAACCGTTTCTTGCCAAATTCGTGGTCGAATTCCTCAGATCCGGCTTCGGATATGCCAGCCACGTTGCGGGCGGCTTCGATCACCGCCATCTGCATACCCAGACAAATACCCAGATAAGGCACCTTGTGCTCACGCGCATATTGCGCCGCCTTGATCTTACCTTCGGTGCCGCGCTCGCCAAAGCCACCGGGCACCAGAATCGCATGGAAACCCTGGAGGTGCGGCGTGGCGTCTTCGGTGTCAAAGGTCTCGGCATCGACCCATTCGATCTTGACCTTGACCCGGTTGGCCATGCCGCCGTGGATCAGCGCCTCGGCGATCGACTTATAGGCGTCTTCCAGCTGGGTGTATTTGCCAACGATGGCCACCTTGACCTCGCCCTCAGGATTGTAGACACGGTCGGCCACATCCTGCCAGCGCGCCAGGTTTGGTTTGGGGGCAGGGGCAATACCAAAGGCATCCAGAACCGCCTGATCCATGCCTTCGCGGTGATATGCCAGCGGCGCTTCGTAGATCGATTTCAGATCCTGTGCCGCAATCACCGCATCGGGTCGTACGTTACAGAACAGCGCCAGCTTATCGCGCTCTTTCTGCGGGATTGGCCCTTCCGAGCGACAAACCAGAATATCCGGTGCCAGACCAATCGAGCGCAGTTCTTTTACCGAGTGCTGGGTTGGCTTGGTTTTTAACTCGCCCGAGGCCTTGATGTAGGGCAGCAGGGTCAAATGCATGTAGACACATTGGCCGCGCGGCTTGTCCTGGCCATACTGACGGATAGCTTCAAAGAACGGCAGCCCTTCGATGTCACCAACGGTACCGCCGATTTCGCAAAGCATGAAATCGACTTCATCGGCGCCAATATCGAGGAAATCTTTGATCTCGTTGGTGACATGCGGGATGACCTGAATGGTCTTACCCAGGTAGTCGCCGCGACGCTCTTTTTCCAACACGTTGGAATAGACCCGGCCTGACGAGATCGAGTCGGTGTTGCGCGCTGCAACCCCAGTAAACCGCTCGTAATGGCCCAGATCCAGATCGGTTTCAGCGCCATCATCGGTGACAAAAACTTCGCCGTGTTCAAACGGGCTCATCGTGCCCGGATCGACGTTCAAATAGGGGTCCAGTTTGCGCAGGCGCACCGAATAACCACGGGCCTGCAAAAGCGAACCCAGAGCCGCAGAAGCCAGACCTTTGCCAAGGGAGGAAACCACCCCACCAGTAATGAAGATATAACGCGCCATTGTGTCGGCTGCCCCCGTGAGAAGTCATGTATTTGTCAGAATTCAGGTGCCCTAAAAGGTTCCGAAAAACCAAAGCATCACGGGACTTCACTAATAGAGGATTCGTGCGGCCAACGCAAGAGAGCCGCAAGATGCTGTTGCGGCTCAATATCCCCGTCTAGGTATGGTAGTTCAGTCGGCGCTGGGGACCAGCGGCGCATTGTCGCCTTCGGCTGGCGGCAACAGGTTATCACCAAGTGGTGCAACCGGAGCAGCCGGAGTCCCATCGCTGCCTTCAGTGGCAGCAGGCACATCAGTGCGGTCCAGAACCGACGAGCCAGCAGATTTCTGCGCGGCCAAAATAGTCAGGGTGATCGAGGTCACGATGAACGCAATGGCCAGGATCCAGGTCAGCTTGCTCATCGCCGTCGCAGCTGAGCGGCCCGACATGGCGCCACCGCCACCGCCACTCATACCCAGACCGCCGCCCTCAGAGCGTTGCAACAGAACGACAGCGATCAGGCCAAGGGCCAGAAAAAGGTGGATAATAAGAACAACGTTTTCCATGGGACCCTGCGGTATTTGGCTAAGTACCCGGCGGTATGTAGGCAAGTTTCTAGGGCGGGGCAAGACCCGAGTTTGCCTCAAGTCAGGGTGAATGGTCATTCGTTTGATTAGGCTTGAGCAATAGGTCTGGACAGGGTGCGGTCAAATCCGCACTCTACTTCCATGCCTCATGATGATCCCGACCACCCACACGCTCTTTTGCCGCCTGATCCCGCCTTGCGGGTTAAGGCACTGGAAACGATTCTCACCCGAAAAGGTCTGATTGATCCAGCCGCCTTGGATGAGATCATCGACACTTATCAAAACAAGATCGGGCCGCAGAATGGCGCGCAGGTGGTGGCGCGTGCCTGGCATGATCCTGAGTTTCGCGCGGCTCTGTTGCAAGATGCGACCGTTGCGGTGACCGATTTGGGTTATTTTGGTCGTCAGGGCGAACACATGGTGGTGGTCGAAAACACGCCTGATCTGCACAATATGGTCGTCTGTACCCTGTGCAGTTGCTACCCATGGCCGCTGCTGGGCATTCCGCCTGCCTGGTATAAATCTGACGCCTACCGTGCCCGAGTGGTGCGCGAACCGCGTAAAGTTTTGGCCGAGTTTGGTGTGACTCTGCCAGAGAAGACCGCAGTAAGAGTCTGGGATTCCACCGCCGAGGTCCGCTATCTGGTGATACCAATGCAACCCGAGGGCAGCAAAAACCTCGATCTCGATGCTCTGGCGGCGCTAGTCACCCGTGACAGCATGATCGGCACGGGCCTGGCGCAGGAGCCATCATGACTCGCGTGCATGACATGGGGGGGCGATTCGGTGATGGCCCGGTGATCCCGGATAATGCGGATGCGCCGGTGTTTGCGACCGAATGGCACGCTCGTGCCCTGGCCGTGACCTTGGCCTGTGGCGCTTTGGGGCGATGGAACATCGACATCTCCCGCCATGCCCGCGAGCGTTTGTCGCCGCGGGATTACACCGGGTTTTCCTATTATGAGAAATGGATTGCGGCGCTGGCCGATCTACTGGTTGAACGCGGCGTTCTGACCAAGGCGGATTTGATCGGGCAGGGGGATGACGATGCGCATCCACTGACGCTCAAAATACTAAAAGCCAATTCCGTTGCCGCTGCTCTGGCTCATGGTGGGCCAGCGGATCGAAACAGCGAGGTCCGGGCCAAATTTTCAATTGGGCAAGCCGTTTCTTGCCGTCATCCCGCCGCCAATCACCTGGTGGACGGTGGTCACACCCGGCTACCGGCTTATGCGGCTGGTGCGCGCGGCTATATCCTGCGCCAACACGGCAGCCACGTTCTGCCCGACAGCAACGCCCATGATCTGGGCGAGGCGCCTGAGCCGCTCTATGCGGTCCGATTCGCCGCCTCCGAGCTATGGGCCCACCCGGAACATGCCAATGATCAGGTCGTTCTGGATCTGTGGCAAAGCTATCTGGCGCCGCTATGACCTGCCTCACGGCCTCTGCGCCGGATCCGGTGTTCCGACAACCCTGGCACGCCCAGATCTTTGCGCTCACCGTGTCGTTGAACGAATCTGGCCGCTTCACCTGGCCTGACTGGGTGTCCCGCTTTTCTGGGGTTCTGGCGCGACGTGGATTGGATCGTGAATTAGACGGAGGCGACGACTATTTCAACGCCTGGCTGGAAACGCTCGAGCTGATTCTGGCGGAAGACGGCGCTGCGCCACAGGCAGAAGTCGACCGTCTCCGCGATGACTGGCAACGCGCCTATCTGAATACGCCGCACGGTGCGTCCGTACGACTGTCCGGGTTGTAATCTGCGTAGGGTGTGTGCTTGCACGCACCGATTTTCCCTATTGTTGGGGATGAATGCCCCCTGCGACGAATTTGTGGTTCCACAAGCCCCCCAGCACCGCTATAGGGGGGCCGGTTTCAGACAAATACAAAGGACCAGATATGGCCAATGTCGTCGTAGTCGGCGCCCAATGGGGTGACGAGGGAAAAGGCAAGATCGTAGACTGGCTCAGCGAGCGCGCGGATGTCATCGCGCGTTTTCAGGGTGGTCATAACGCGGGCCATACACTGGTCATCGACGGCGAGGTGTTCAAACTGGCCGCATTGCCATCCGGTATCGTGCGCGGCGGCAAGCTAAGTGTGATCGGCAATGGTGTGGTGCTGGACCCTTGGCACCTGATGAAAGAGATTGCAGGCATCCAGAAACAGGGCGTGACCGTCACGCCCGAGACTCTGATGATTGCCGAGAACACACCGCTGATCTTGCCGATCCACGGCGAATTGGACCGAGCCCGCGAAGAAATTGCCAGCAAGGGCACCAAGATTGGCACCACAGGACGTGGCATTGGCCCGGCCTATGAAGACAAAGTGGGTCGCCGCTCAATCCGTGTTGCTGACTTGGCCGATGCGGCCACACTGGAGGCCCGCGTCGACCGCGCGCTGCAGCACCATGACCCATTGCGCAAAGGTCTGGGGATTGAGCCAATTGACCGCGATGCTCTGGTTGCACAGCTTAAAGAAATTGCACCGCAGATTTTGCAGTTTGCCGCACCCGTGTGGAAAGTGCTGAACGACAAACGCAAGGCGGGCAAACGGATCTTGTTTGAGGGCGCTCAGGGCGCGTTGCTGGATATCGATTTTGGCACCTATCCTTTTGTCACCTCGTCGAATGTGATTGCCGGTCAGGCTGCAACCGGCACTGGCATGGGCCCCGGCGCCATCGATTTTGTGCTGGGTATTGTCAAAGCCTATACCACCCGCGTTGGCGAAGGTCCGTTCCCGGCTGAGCTAAACGATGCAGATGGCCAGCGCTTAGGCGAGCGCGGTCATGAATTTGGCACCAATACCGGACGCCAGCGGCGTTGCGGCTGGTTTGATGCGGTTCTGGTGCGTCAGACCTGCGCCACCTCGGGCGTCAATGGCATTGCTTTCACCAAGCTGGACGTTCTGGATGGCTTTGAGACCCTGAAGATCTGCACCAGCTACCTGTTGGACGGCAAGACGCTGGATTATCTGCCCACTGCCGCTGATCAACAGGCGCGCTGCACCCCGGTCTATGAAGAAATGCCAGGTTGGAGCGAATCCACCGAAGGTGCACGCAGCTGGGCCGATCTGCCAGCCAATGCGATCAAATATGTACGTCGCGTCGAAGAGCTGATCGGCTGCCCGGTAGCCATGCTCTCCACCAGCCCGGAGCGGGAGGATACCATTCTAGTAACCGACCCGTTTGAAGACTGATGGCTGATAAACCCGGTCTCAGCTATAAAGCCCGGCGCCGCTGGTCCATGGTAGTGCTGCTGGTAGGATTGCCGCTCTATATCATCGTGGCATCCACCTTGGGCGGGCTGTTTGGCGGCCAATCGGTGCTGCTGCAACTGGTGGTCTATATTGTTCTGGGCATTGCCTGGATCCTACCGTTCAAATCGCTGTTTCGCGGTATTGGTCAGGCTGATCCGGATGCTCCACCGGAGGAATGATCCCAAGGTTACCCAAACAAAAAAGGCAGGTCGCGAGACCTGCCTTTTTTGCTGTGAATCTTATGAGGTTCAGCTGGCGGCGCGCTCGCCGGGGCGAAATCCAATCTGGCCCGATACAGTGAACTGGCCATTGCTGGTTTTCTCGATTTTGCCTTCGCGCAACAACTGACCAAAGGATCTCAACCCGTCCTCACGATTGAACTCGGCGCTGTCCAACTGTTTGACTTTGTTCATCAGCTGCGGACGTGAGAAGTGGTCGCGACCCTCAACAAAGCTCATGTATGACGCGGCGGCCTCTAGCAGTTCATGCAATTCAGCCGCGCCACATTCCGTGGCATAGTCGGCAAAACCGCCGACCCGACCCTTGTCAGCAAACTCAGCTTCATCTGCTTGCGAGGAGGCAATCCGGCGCGGGCGAACCGGGCCGCTTGGTTTGGCCGGTGCTTCGTCGATGCGCTGTTCGGCAACCAGTTTCAGCGGTGCCGGACGGGTTGCGGGGGTGGGGCGACGCGAGCTGGTCTTGGCCGCAGCCGGGCGGCGCGGGCGAACGACGCTGGCCAGATCCTCGCGGTATGCTTCGTCGCGCACACCTGATCCGACACTGCCGCCAGCGGCGCGATCGGCCTGCGCGGCAGCCATAGCAGCACGCAGATGGTCGTAAGTTTCACGGGACGACGAGGATTCGGGATCTTCCAGTTTTTCATCCGCAGCAGCCATCAAGCGCGAGACGTCACTATCCAGAGTTTCAGCAGCAGGACGCATCGAGGTTGGCGTTGCCGGGGCCTTTGCGATTTCCTCTGTAACCACCTCGACGGCGTCAGTCTCAGCTTCTGGAATTTCTGTCTCTTCCTGCTCTGCGGGCGTATCTGATTTCTCGTCACTGGCAAGAAGCTCGGCCTCGACAGCAGCTAGTTCCCGCAACAGATCTGCCTCATCGGCATCGGACAGCGAGGTTTCAGGTGCTTGTTCTAGCGCTTCATCAACAATTTCTTCCAGCTCGCCGGATTCGAGGGCCCGGTCGATATCGGCCCGCTTAACCCGGACAATTCTTGCCCGCAACGGAGATTTGGTCTCATTCTCTTCGCCAGTTGCCTCGGTTGAGGAGGTATGTTTTGCCACCTCGGCCAGAATATTGGCATCTTCATCCGAGGCATCAGCCTCTTGACTGCTGGAGCGATCTTCCAGGTCTTCGAACAGGCTGTCGTCTTCATCAGCGGCTTCATCAGCGATCGGCTCTTCAACCTCGGGCGCATCGTCGCTTGTGGATTCAACTTCAGCCTCGGTTTCAGCTGTAACCTCAACCTCAACCTCAACCTCAACCTCGGGTTCGACTTCAACTGTAACTTCAACTTCGGGCTCAACGTCAGCAATGAGCTCTGCTTCGGTCTCATCTTCGGCTTCAGCTGTAACCTCTGCTTCGACCTGAACTTCGGTCTCATCGTCTGTCTCAGCCGTCTCGGTGCTGGTGTCTGCCTGACGCTGGTCAATCCGGTCGAGCGCGATAGCGATCTCTTCCTGATCCTGGCTTTCCTCTTCTTCCGCAGCTTGCCCTGCTTCGTCGTCCAGCCGCATGGCGGCTGCGATATCTACTGCGGACTCACTGATGAACAGCTCTGCATGCTCGTCTTCTGAAAACTCTTCGTCGCGCGGCGCTTGGGCAACTACGGCGCGGATGCGCTGCAGTTTGGCGGCGATACTGTCGGCAGCCGGGACAGTGTCATCACCGGCGTCAGCCTCTTCGGCGACAGCAATATCTTCGACAGGCGGGAGCTCTGTTGTCTCTGGCGCTGCAACAGCCGCAGCCACGGCAGCCAAATCAATGCCATCGTCCTGTTGTTCAGTTAGTTCAGGTGTTTCAATTACAGGAGCCGCTTCAGCAACAGGGGCGACTTCAGCAGCGGCTTCGCTGAGCTCCTCGGCGACTGGCGCTGCGGCCTCAACAACTGCCAATTCTACTTCTGCTTCAACGGTCTGCTCTACCGCTTGCTCCGGTGCCTCAACCTCAACGGCGACTGGGGTGACCGGGACGCTGACCTCTGCGGTTTGTGGGGCGGCTTCGGGGGTTGGGTCAGTTGCACGAAGGTGGACAGCCCCATCACTGGTGCGGGCTTCGACCTGGCGGTCGATCTCACGCTGAGCGATGCGGGTCAGCATCTCGGCATCGGGCTGCGGTGGTTCCGCCCCGAAGTAGCGGTCATCCGATGCCAGATCGCGAAAATACTCAGCAATCGCCTTCATTGTATCGAACGAATCGTCGAACCCCTCTAGCGTGCAAGAGAAAGTTCCATAAGAAACAGTTAAAACTTTGTTATTTTGTACCATAGGAATCTTGTCCTCGCCAAAGCCATTGCCGTTTACATAATGGGCGCAGAGCGTCAAATTCTGTCCGAATCCATGCAATTGATCGTATCATTTTGTGACCAGATTGTGGCTTGTTTCGATATCTAAGAGAATACTGGGGAGCGAACGGTGATTGTTGAGCAAATGGAGCCAGTAACCTTGATCGGAGGCGGGGCTGTCGCCGCAGGGGATCTGGATCTTGCATTATCCCTCGCACCTTTTCTGGTCGCCGCTGATGGTGGTGCCGAACGGGCCTTGGCCGAGGGGCACAAACCGCAGGCAGTAATTGGAGACTTGGACTCTCTATCGAATATAGTGCGCAAGCAATTGGCGCCAAATACGATTTTTGAGATCGCCGAGCAGACCAACACGGATTTCCACAAGGCGTTGAGTTTCATTAAGGCCCCGGTGGTGGTAGCGGTGGGGTTTCTGGGCGGTCGGGTGGATCATCAGTTGGCCGCCTTTAACACCCTGGTGCAGGTGCTGGGCAGCCCTAGCATCCTGCTGGGTGAGCATGAGGTGATCTTTCATGTGCCGCCAGAAATCAGCCTGCCAACGCAAAGCGGGGATATCGTGTCATTGTTCCCATTGGGCGCAATAACCGGGCGCTCCACCGGGCTGGAATGGCCACTGGAGGGGCTGCACCTGTCGCCGATGGGGCGCATTGGCACCTCGAATCGGGCCGAGGGGCCAGTGACATTGGCAATGGACGGGCCGGGGATGCTGGGGATTGTGCCCCGGTGCTATCTGCCGCAGCTCATGCAGTCGATTGCGAGGGCTCCGTCTTGGTGAGGCTCAGCTGTTTGGCGGCGATCCGTTCGCGCATGATCACATAAAGCCCGGCAGCGATCGTCACCGCGATCCCAACCGAGGCCAGTGTATTGGGCAGCTGGTCAAAGATCAGCCAGCCAATCAGGGTGGCCACCGGGATTTCAAGGTATTGCATCGACGCCAGCGTTGCGGCCGGAGCATAGCGCAGGCTCCAGGTCATCAGCAGATGGGCCACGGTGCCAAGTCCGCCAATGGCGACCAGCAAAAACCAGCCGTGGCTGTCTTGGGGCTGCATCATCAGCGCGGCGATTTCCAGCTGGTTGCCGATCAACAGCAGTGGCGCCATCAGCAGGCAAGCCATCACACCCGACACAGCCTGCAGGCCGATTGGGTCAGTGTCTTTGGCAATCTGTCGTGTCACCAGCATGAAGAAAGCAAAAATTACCGCCATCAGCATCGGCCACAGAGCGGGCCAACCGACCTGGACAAAGCTGGGTTGGATTACCAGAAGGGTGCCGCCAAAGCCAACAACGCAGGCGCCTAGACGGTGCATGCCGATCTCTTCGCCAAGTACGTATTTGCCTAGCAGCAGCATGATGAACGGCATAACAAAGGCGATGGCGATAGCATCCGCCAGCGGCAGGTATTTCAGCGCCGTGAACATGGCACCGATGCCGGCTATATGCAGCAGGGTGCGCAGGAACGTCAGCCTGAGCACGCGACCACGCATACGCCATTGCCGCCGGGTGACCCAGACCAGCGGCGTCAGCAAGATGACCTGCACTGCAAAGCGGATAAACAGTAACTGACCCAGCGGTACCGTGCCGCCCAACAGCTTGGCCACCGCGTCGCCCAGAGGCGCGACGACACAAAACCCCAACATCAGCAGGATACCAAGTGTAGGATGATCTCGTGTCATAGATTTACGCTAGGCTCAGGCCTGATGAAATGCAAGTCATGGTTGAAAATGTTATCGCTATTTCAACAATTTGGCACATTGACCGCCAAACCTCCAAGAGATGTCTCTTTGTATTTCTCGTGCATATCCTGGCCAGTCTGTCGCATGGTTTCAATCGCCGCATCCAAAGGCACAAAGTGCTGCCCGTCGCCGCGCAAGGCCAGCGATGCGGCGGACACCGCCTTGATTGCGCCCAGCCCGTTGCGCTCGATACAGGGCACCTGCACCAGACCTTTGACCGGGTCGCAGGTCATGCCCAGATGATGCTCCAGCGCGATTTCGGCGGCGTTTTCGACCTGTTCCGGGCTGCCACCCATCACCGCACATAAACCTGCCGCAGCCATCGCCGCAGCCGATCCGACCTCGGCCTGACACCCGGCTTCGGCGCCCGAGATCGAGGCGTTGTATTTCACCAACCCGCCGATGGCGGCGGCTGTGAGCAGGAAATCCTCGATATGGCTTGGTGCGGCACCGGGCACATGGTCAAGATAATAGCGCAGGGTGGCGGGCAGCACTCCGGCGGCGCCATTGGTCGGTGCGGTGACAACCTGGCCGCCGGCTGCGTTTTCCTCGTTCACCGCCATGGCATAGACAACCATCCAATCGTTGATGGTATGGGGGGCGGTTAGGTTCATGCCACGTTCGGCCTGCAAGGCGTCATGGATGCCTTTGGCGCGGCGCCGCACGTTCAACCCGCCGGGCAGGATGCCATCCCGCACCAAACCGCGTTCAATGCAGTCGTTCATCACCTGCCACAGTCGTGCCGTGCCCTCGGCCAAGCTTTGCTCGCAGCCCCGCGACACTTCATTGGCGCGTTTCATGCCGGCGATGGTCTTGCCGCTGGATTTCGCCATCTGCAGCATCTCAGTGGCGGATTGGAACGGGAAGGGGACTGGCGCGCCCTCATCCGTGTCTTTTCCCTCAGTCAGTTCTTCTTCGGTCAATACAAAGCCGCCGCCGACCGAGTAATACACTTGCTGCAACGAGACGTCGCCCTGCGCGTCGGTGGCCATTAGGATCATGCCGTTGGCATGGCCACTCAGTGTGTGATCGTAGTCAAAGACCATGTCGGTGTTGGGGTCGAACTGAAGTGGATTAAGTCCCTCTGGGTGCACTTGTTTCTCGGCATTGATTGCTGCCAGCGCCTCGTCGGCCTTGGCATTATCATAGGTGTCGGGCAGAAATCCGGCGAGACCCAAGATGGTGGCGCGGTCGGTAGCATGGCCAACTCCGGTAAAGGCCAGTGAGCCATGCAACGAGGCTTTGACGCCGTGGAACGCAAAGGGTGAGGCGCGCATCAGGTCGAGGAACCGCGCAGCAGCCACCATGGGGCCCATAGTATGCGACGAGGACGGGCCGATGCCCACTTTGAACATATCAAACACAGAGAGAAACATCAGGTAGCAGACCCTTCTGGCGGATTGGCTGGGGTGGGGTTGGTGAATGGGGTAGTACCGAGACCTTCGGCGCTGCGGGCAATTTTGACAGAGCCGCGCAACTCAAGGCGGGCGCACAGACTGTGCAGATGTGGGAAATTTGTCAGATTAAACCAGCTGCGATCGCTCTCTTTTGGATACAGTGCCATCCAACGCAACTGGCAAGCCAGATAGATATCCAAGATCGAGGGATCTGTGCCACCCAGCCAAGACGAGTTATCGGCGACCGCCTCGTTCAGGTTGTTCAGGTGGACTTGCAATCGTTGCCGCTGCATCTGGCGCAATTGTTGCTGCTGGGACCGATCTGCTCCGATGTATTTCTCGGGGTAAAACAACATCCGCATGTCGGCGTGTAAAGTGTTCGAAGCAAAGAACAGCCATTTCAGAAAACCACCCCGTTGATCGCTGGCCGCTGGTGGCGCCAACGCGCCATAACGATCAGCCAACCACAGCAAAATGGCGGCGGTTTCAAACATCGATCCGTCCGGGGTTTCCAGCACGGGGATCAGCCCATTTGGGTTCAGCGTCCGGTATTCGGCGCTGTTTTGCGTTTCGGCACGGCGATCCACCAGTATTGTTTCATAAGGTATGCCAAGCTCTCCCAGCGCCAGCCGGATCACCAGCGAAGCGTTGTCGGGAGCATAGTGAAGGCGATAGCGTGTGGTCATGACCATAGTCCTAGATCAGGCTCGGATTGGGCTGCGGTCCATTTCCGACGTTTCCAATAGGAAACACGTATTTTTGGCGTTACTAGCGGATCACCTGACCTCTGTCACCCGTGCTTTCAGCGCGACCGTGAATTGCTGCTCGCAACCTTGGCCTGCTTTGCCTATAACGCCTGCAAACACACCTACGGAGTCACTGTCATGACCGGAGAACTTTCCCCCATCGATAAGGCCAAATTTGTTGCCGCCAAACGCGCAGCTGATTTTGTCGAGGATGGAATGCGCGTTGGATTGGGCACTGGATCAACCGCCGCATGGCTGGTCCGTTGTCTGGGCGAAATGGTCCGCGATGAAGGGCTTAAGATCAAGGGAGTCCCAACCTCGACGCGAACTGCTGAACTGGCGCGCGAAGTGGGCATCGAAGTGATCTCATTGGACGAGGCCAAATGGCTGGACCTGACCATTGACGGTGCCGATGAATTCGATGGGGATCTGAACCTGATTAAAGGTGGCGGCGGTGCGTTGCTGCAGGAAAAGATCGTCGCCACTGCCAGCGATCAAATGATAGTGATTGCCGATGTCGGCAAAGAGGTGGAAACCTTGGGTGCCTTTCCTCTACCGGTTGAGGTCATTCCCTTTGGCTGGCAAACCACCCATGCGCTGATCGAGGAAACCCTTATTTCCATGGACGTTCTGGGCCGCTCCGCGACACTGCGGATGAATGGAGATCGTCCCTTTATCACCGACGAAGGCAACCACATTTTGGACCTTCACCTGACCCGTATTGGCAACCCTCGGCAATTGGCCTTGGTGATGAACCAAATGCCAGGTGTGGTTGAAAATGGCTTGTTCATAGATATCTGTGACACCGTCGTGATCGGCTATGGCGATGGCAAGGTCGAGGTGCGGGATATCAATAAGGGCACAGTTGAGCATGATCGGTTGGATTTTGTCGAAAGCGACAATCTGTTCACCGATCTGACGGACTGATCTGACGGATTGAGGATAGACGACCATGAATTTTGATTACGATCTGTTTGTCATCGGAGGCGGCTCGGGCGGTGTCCGTGCGGCACGGGTAGCGGCAGGTGAAACTGGCGCCAAAGTGGCTTTGGCTGAAGAGGACCGTTACGGCGGTACCTGTGTGATCCGGGGCTGTGTGCCCAAGAAACTGATGGTGTTTGCCAGCGAATACGCCACCATGGTTGAGGACGCGCAGGCCTATGGCTGGGACATCCAGCCCGGTGGGTTCAACTGGGGCAAGTTCAAAGTCAAACTGCATGCCGAGCTGGATCGGCTGGAAGCTATTTATCGCAACATCCTGAAGAACAACGGGGTTGAGACATTCGACGCCCGCGCCAAACTGGTCGACGCCCATACGGTTGAGCTGTCGGATGGAACACGCAAAAGCGCCAAGCACATCCTGATTGCCACCGGGGGTCACCCGGTGAAACCCGACATTCCCGGTGCCGAACTGGCGATTACCTCAAACGAGATCTTTCATTTGGACGAGCTGCCCAAGACGATGCTGATCGTTGGCGGTGGCTATATCGCCAGTGAATTTGCCGGCATCATGAACGGCTTGGGCGTCAAGACCACTCAGTTTTATCGTGGCGCGCAGATCCTACGTGGCTTTGACGATGAGGCGCGCGGGCTGGTTTGCGAAGAGATGTGCCAGGCTGGCATCGACGTGCATCTGGGTACCAATGTGCTGGAGATGCGCAAAGAGGGCGACCAGATCTGGGTCAAGGCAACCAACGGCGACGAGCGGCTGTTTGATCAGGTGATGTTTGCCACCGGTCGGGCACCCAATGCCGATGATCTGGGGCTTGAGGCGTTGGGCGTTGAGCGCGGCCGCAAGGGCCAGATTATCGTGGATGACTACAGCCAGACCGCTGTGCCGTCGATCTATGCCATTGGCGATGTGACCGACCGGGTCAATCTGACTCCGGTGGCGATCCGCGAAGGCATGGCTTTTGTCGAAACCGTGTTCAAGGGCAACCCCACAAAACCCGATCACGAGCTGATCCCAACCGCGATTTTCACCCAACCTGAAATGGGCACGGTGGGGCTGAGCGAGGAAGACGCGGCCGAGCAGGAACCGATCGAGGTTTACGCCACCAGCTTCAAACCGATGCAACAGTCCTTTGCAGGCCGCGCGCAACGTGTTTTGATGAAATTGGTGGTCAGCAAGGCCAGCCGTAAGGTTCTGGGCTGTCACATTGTGGCTCCGGGCGCCGGTGAAATGATCCAACTGGCTGGCATCGCGGTCAAGATGGGCGCCACCAAAGAAGATTTCGACCGGACCGTGGCGGTACATCCGACCATGTCCGAAGAATTGGTGACACTGAAAAGACCTGTGCGCAGCGCTTGAATTTCTGCTGCTTAGGCCTCAGTTTAGCACAAACGCCGCAATTGGCGGTAAGTAAGGGATAGGACGATATGGCTGGCAATAGTGGTGGTCCCTGGGGGGGCGGAGGCTCTTCCGGTGGCGGAGGCAACCGGGGCAATGGTGGCGACAACAACAACGGTGGCGGTAAACGCCCCGGTGATGATGGCCCGCAGATCCCTGAGATCGACGAGTTAGTGAAAAAAGGCCAGGAGCAGTTGCGTGTGCTGATGGGCGGACGTGGCGGCGGTGGCCAGGGCGGTAATCGTGGCGGTGGCGGCACCGGACCGATGTTCACCAAGGGTACTGTAGGGCTGGGCGTGCTTGGCGCTGTGGTTCTGTGGGGCATGGCCAGCTTTTACACTGTAAAGCCGGAAGAACAGTCAGTTGAGCTGTTTCTGGGCAAGTATTCAGCCACTGGCGAGCCGGGCCTGAACTTTGCACCGTGGCCATTGGTCACTGCCGAGGTCATCCCAGTCAAGGTTGAGCAAACCGAGACAATTGGTGCAGGTTCGCGCGGCAATGATGCCGGGCTGATGCTGACCGGTGATGAAAACATCATCGACATCGATTTTCAGGTTGTCTGGAACATCAACGATCCGGCAAATTTCCTGTTCAACCTGCGCGACCCACAGCAGACCATTCAGGCGGTGTCTGAATCGGCGATGCGTGAAATCATCGCTCAGTCTGAACTGGCACCTATCTTGAACCGGGACCGTGGTATCATTTCTGACAGTCTGCAAGAGCTGATCCAGTCGACGTTGGATAGCTATGACAGTGGCGTCAATATCATCCGGGTCAACTTTGACCAGGCGGATCCGCCAGAGCCCGTCAAAGATGCCTTCCGCGCCGTACAATCGGCAGGTCAGGAACGTGACCGGCTTGAGAAAAAGGCCGACGCTTACGCGAACCAAGTGCTAGCGGGGGCTCGTGGCCAATCTGCTCAGACTTTGGAAGAAGCCGAGGGTTATCGTGCCCAGGTGGTGAACCAAGCTGAAGGCGAAGCCAGCCGATTTACCGCCGTTCTGGAAGAATACGCCAAGGCTCCGGAAGTGACGCGCAAGCGTCTATACCTGGAAACCATGGAAGAGGTTCTCAGCCGGGTAGACAAGGTTATTCTGGATGACACTGGTGGCAACGGTCAGGGTGTTGTACCTTACCTGCCGCTGAACGAATTACGCCGGACGGAGGGCAACTGATGCGGAAAACTACATTTCTCCTGCCCCTGGTAGTGCTTGCCGTCGTTGCAGCTCTGTCGGCAATGTTCATCGTAGACGAGCGTGAAAAGGCGCTGGTTTTGCAATTTGGTCGGGTTGTTGCGGTCAAGGAAGAGCCAGGATTGGCGTTTAAGATCCCGCTGATCCAAGAAGTGGTGACTTATGACGACCGCATCCTGAGCCGTGAAGTCGGACCTCTGGAGATCACTCCGCTGGATGATCGCCGCCTAGTGGTCGACGCCTTTGCCCGCTATCGCATTGCCAATATCCGTCAGTTCCGCCAGGCGGTTGGTGCTGGTGGTATCGCCACTGCAGAAAATCGACTTGATTCGATCCTGCGGGCTGAAATCCGTGAGGTTCTGGGTTCGGTCAGCTCCAATGACATCCTGTCGTCAGATCGGGCTGTTTTGATGCTGCGGATCCGCAATAGCGCGATTACGCAGGCCCGCTCTTTGGGTCTGGAAGTGATCGATGTGCGCCTAAAGCGGACCGACCTGCCGCAGGCTAACTTGGAAGCGACTTTTGCCCGGATGAGGGCTGAGCGGGAACGTGAAGCCGCAGATGAAATCGCCCGTGGTAACGAAGCCGCGCAGCGGATTACTGCGCAGGCAGATCGTACTCAGGTCGAACTGGTGTCCGAGGCTGAACGTGAAGCTGAGATCATTCGCGGTGAGGCAGATGCCCGACGCAACGCGATCTTTGCCGAAGCTTATGGCAAGGACGTCGAGTTCTTTGAGTTCTATCGGACATTGGCCGCGTACCGCGCGTCGATGCTGGCAGGCAATTCCTCGATGGTGCTGTCACCTGACTCGGAGTTCTTCAATTATCTGAAGTCTTCGACCGGCGCCTCCAACAACTGATGGCGATGATCTTTCTGGCCCTTGGGCTGGTGTTTATAGTAGAGGGGCTGGCCTATGTGCTGGCCCCTTCGCTCGTTGAGCGGCTGTTGCAGATGATGCGGCAGCTGGGTCTGCAAGAGCGTCGGCAGGTGGGCGCCATGGCGATGGTGCTGGGGCTGATCTTGGTGTGGATTGCACATCATTTCGGGGTGTAAACCTCACACGACCCGACAACGCGTCCGCCGAAAACACTCCATGGGCGGATTTTAGCGCATCCTGCGACGAGATTGAGGATGCAGGGCATAAACTTCGGTCACTTCAATTTGAAAGTGTGCAACATTTATTGCGGCAAGCGCGGAAGTGACTACATTGTTGCCTATGCCTCCCCGGGCCGAAACGCTGGACCAGTGTTTCGACGCGCGGGAGGAGGAGAACAATGACAAGGAGTAGATCCGTGCAGCCTCAGGCAAAAGCAATTTCAATCAGCCAGGACAAGATGGCCGTTGGGCCTCGGTTGATGTGGTTGGCGTTGGTGACCACCGTGATGGTTCTGGTACAGGCAGTGCTGGCGCAGGCACGCCCCGAGAGCCTTGCCCCGCTGGCCCAGCAGATCAGCCCGGCGGTGGTTAATATCACCACAACCACTGTGATTGAGGGCCGGACAGGTGGTCCGCAGGGCGTCGTGCCCGAAGGCTCTCCGTTCGAAGATTTCTTTCGCGAGTTTCAGGACCGCAATGGTGAGGGAGATGAGAACGGCAATGGTAGCAATGGTGAAAACAGCAGACCACGCCGGTCTTCGGCGCTGGGTTCGGGTTTTGTGATTTCCGAGGATGGCTATATCGTCACCAACAACCACGTGATCGCCGGTGCCGACGAGATTGAGATCGAGTTTTTCCCCGGTGAAGGCCAGCCCATGGAGCTGTTGCCGGCCACACTGGTTGGTACGGATGAGAAAACCGATATTGCGCTGCTCAAGGTCGAGACCGAGATGCCGCTGTCGTTTGTGACCTTTGGGGACAGTGACACGGCGTTGGTTGGTGACTGGGTGGTGGCCATGGGTAACCCTCTGGGGCAGGGGTTCTCTGTCTCGGCTGGGATCGTGTCCGCACGTGGCCGCGAGTTGAGCGGCTCGTATGACGATTACATCCAGACCGATGCGGCGATCAACCGGGGCAACTCGGGCGGGCCGCTGTTCAACATGGACGGCGAAGTTATCGGCGTGAACACTGCTATCCTGTCGCCCAATGGGGGCTCGATTGGCATTGGCTTCTCAATGGCATCGAATGTGGTCAGCAGAGTTGTCGATCAGCTGAAAGAGTTTGGCGAAACCCGTCGTGGCTGGCTGGGTGTGCGGATCCAGGATGTGGATGACGACCTGGCCGAGGCCATGGGGCTTGCCACGGCCTCTGGGGCGCTGATTACCGATGTGCCGGATGGGCCTGCTAAGGACGCCGGCATGCTGGCGGGCGACGTGATCCTGACCTTTGACGGTGTCGAAGTGGAAGACACCCGTGCCTTGGTCCGTCAGGTTGGCGCCACCGAAGTCGGCAAGGCTGTGCGCGTTGTGGTGCACCGCGAAGAAGGCACCGAGACGCTGTTGGTCACTCTGGGACGGCGTGAAGATGCCGAACGTACTGCCGAGGCGGCACCAGCAGAGGATGACGCGGTTCCTGAAACAGCCGAGAAGGAGCTGTTGGGTCTGACCATTGGCACGCTGACCGAAGAGATGCGAAGTGAATTGAACGCCCCTGAAGGGTCGGACGGCGTGGTGATCCTGTCGGTAGATGAAACCTCGGAAGCCTGGGAGAAAGGCCTGCGGGGTGGCGATATCATCACCGAAGCGGGACAGCAGAAAGTTTCAGCCCTTGGTGATCTGGAGGATCGCATCGCAGAGGCCAAAGAGGCCGGGCGCAAGTCGCTGTTGCTGTTGGTCCGTCGCAATGGCCAGCCGCGGTTTGTGGCGCTGAACCTGGGCGAGTAAGCCAGCCCATTTTGCATAATTTAAAAGGCCGGGCCTATCGCCCGGCCTTTTTGTGTTTTGGGCAAAGAAAAAGAGCCATGTGCCGAGGGGCGCATGGCTCTTCTAGGGAGGGGCAGGTCAATGGGATGGAACTGGCATGACCGGCCTTGTCTGCACCGTGCACTGTTGTTGCGTTGAGTTCTGTGAACCAGTTCACAAGAACCTGAAATTCTCAAAAATTTATGCGTTAGTATTAGGGTGTTGGTCCACAGTTGAATGGAAAGGGCCGCGCCTTCCCGCGGGGAAGTTCATACGCGGCCGGGCCTATCGGGTGGGCCATTTTTTAGCAGTTTGGTCAGATCTGTTTGTGTAAAGAGGAGCAGGTTCAGGTTTATCGCCACCGCCCACAAAGTCAGATCAGCTCGGGCTCGGCCAATCCTTGTAAAGCGACGCGATCGAGAATAACCACCCCACCTCGATTGATTTCGATCACGCCACCACGTTTCCAGGCGGCCAGAGTTTTGGACACAGCCTCGCGGGTGGCGCCGATGAACTCGGCCAATTCTGATTGCGAGAGCGACAACTTGCCGTCGCCGGTTTCCGGGGTCAGGTGCAACAGTTTTCGCGCCAGCCGGACGGGCATCGCCAGAAAGACCTGCTCGTTAAATTGATTGCCCATCCAGCGCATGCGGTGACCGGCCAGCCGCAACAGATCTCCAGCCAGTTCGGGGTGGCGCAGGATCTGTGCCAGTACATCGCGATTGCGCAATCGCAGCACCCGGCTGGGTTCCATCGCGGTGGCGGTTGCGGTGCGTTCGCCGGGATCAAACAGGGCGATCTCGCCAAACACAGCCCCGGTTCGCATGATGTCGAGCGACAGCTTGCGCCCGGCAGCAGACAGGATCGAGAATTCCAGCGCCCCACCGGTGATGGCAAACAGCGCATCACCTGCGTCTCCTTGTTCGAACAAGACCTCGCCCGGAGCCAGCCGGACCTCGGTGGCCTGGCTCTCCAGCATTTGTTTCAATCCCTCAGAGATCCCCGAGAGGAAACCGGTTTGTGGCAGATGGTCGCGTGGCATTCCTCGTCTCCAGTCCGTGTCAGCAGCGTGGGCCCCTGACGAAATAAGTACACTTTCCGAGTGCTGATCAGTCTTCAATTGCAACAAGACCCAGTTGCCGGGCCGCCGCCAGTGACAAAAGGCCGCTGTCGAGCCCCTGAGGCTTTTGATAGTGGCGCACTGCAGTCTGGGTGGCGCGGTCCATTTCACCATTGGCAGAGCCGCGATACAGGCCACGGGCCGCGAGCGCCCGCTGCACCGAAGCGATAAATTCTGGGGTCAGGTCACTGTCACAGGGGGTCTCGAACCAGGTTTTGTGGCGCGGCCGGACGATGTCCTGACGGGTTTCGGTTTTGAACACTGCTGGCTGGGTGACGGTGCCATCAGCCAGCACCTCGGCGGGTTGCAGCATCACCTGATGGGTGACGGTTTCAATGATGGCCGGGGTTACGTATTTGCCCCAGCAAGTGTCTGGCGCTGCCCCCGGAGGTGCATCCCGTTCGGCACGGGTGACAACCTCGCGGTTGGCGTCCGGCGGAATGCAGGCGCTCAGACTGCCCAGCAGCAGGGCAGCCAGGAGAAGGGGACGTTGCAAAGTCATGCTCGTAAGCCTCTGGTGGCGGGTATGCCGGGCGGTTCGGCGCAGGTTACCCCAGATCTGCCAGCGGCGCAAAGGCGTCTTCGTCCTGGCGTCCCTGTTCGGTCAGCAACAGGTCCAGCATCGGCGAGATATCCTCGATCTGTTCGGCGATCACATGGCTGACAGAGTGTGCCCGTTGCAATCGGCCGGTCACCCGCAACAACCGCCCTGCGATCACCGCACGGCGGAATGTCTCGTAGACTTTGCGCCAGACGATGATGTTGACGATGCCGGTTTCATCCTCGAGCGTCAGGAAAATCACCCCCTTGGCGGTGCCGGGGC
>MAAC01012166.1_pt1 | contig 40206 bp, 32 predicted proteins | sample 1115981 | NCBI WGS metagenome assembly MAAC01 (sample SAMN04961126, study PRJNA320927) | seawater metagenome | isolation source: sample BD02T64 sea water enriched with oil for 64 days | place: USA:Gulf of Mexico | collected 2013-07-27 | reverse complement strand
TCGGAACAAAACAGCTTTGCGCTCGGGTTAAATTTATAATGTTGAAATTCTACCAAAGATTCTGAAACTTCATGTTCTACAGGGATAAAACCTGAAACATCATTATATATTCCAGCGAATGTTGTAAACGGGGATAAAAACCCATTTAAATCAATAACTCGCTGCCCAAACTGGTGAGTATCCAAGTCATTTTTTATTGCCTGCCAATGTTGTTTTACGTCTTCTTCGCTCAATACGGTTAGATTAAGTTGAAAGCCAGAGTTTATTCGTCCTGCTTGATATAACAATACCTCACATAGATTATAAATTTGCTCTCTAGTATTTAGATTATCACTTTGCGATTGCAATTCCTTTAGGCCTTCTAGCACATTAATTACTGCCTGATATGATTCATTTAAAAATGAGTTTATAGAATGAATTATATGTAAATGACCATTAATACCGTCGGAAAAAAAAGCTCCGTGTATTTCTCTAGCATTTAATAAGCTGGTGCCTACTCTTCTTTTAGATGATTCAACCTTCTCAAAGTATTTTTCAAATTCCTCTAAATGTTTATAGTAGTTAATAAAATTATTTTGCTCCCTAGCTAGTTCAATTTGTTTTTTAGTTTGCTCACTACGATGGTTAGCAGCGTATACAGCAATAATTGGAATAAGCAATGAGAGTAACGCTAGTGGTACTTTAAATGTGGTGACAGATTCATTAAAACAGGCAGAAGTGTAACACTCGATATAATTCCCATTCGCCATTATTAAATCATAAACCCAATAAGCTATGCCTATCACACCAACAACTGTTAGCCTTACAATCCACAACTGAAAGAAAGATTTGTTAGGGTTAAATAAATTTGAGTTTTTATACAAGCGAACTAATGCGTCCATTATTACATCCAATGTCTTTTAACTGTTGATAAAGTGTAACGGTACAATTTAACAGGAGACTCCTTAAGAGCTATTATTATATTATATTAAATGTCAGCATTGTAGCCCTATCCAGATGTCGACCATAAAAATATCTAGCTTCCCCTTTGCGCACAGAGAAGTTATATCAACTAATTATTGAAACGCCAGCAATCGTATTTTAGCTGCCAGCAATCGAGGGAAAATGGGCTTCATCTGCAACCTTAAATAAAATTATGGGGTTCTGAACTTGTTCAGGTTCGATGAATTTTATATGAGGTAGTTTTTTAGCAACGTGAATATTTGGCGGTGAGATAGACCGTAGTTAAGCAATAGGCAACAGCTAACAGTGATACCATTGCATAAACAAACAATTTAAAGCCCTTTAAGGCTGCTTTATTACTACTAGATGGAGTAACTATTACAACGCTTTTAAATGAGTTTCACTATCATTATTTTGTGACTTCCCCATAAATCCACTCACTAAAGCTTGAGTGCATTCACTGGCTTTATTAGGTGCTAGGTGTGCATAGTTATCAATGGTTGTACTTATTTTTGAGTGAGCCATCAATTTACTTACGGTGAATAGGTCAACACCATTCATTACTAGCCAGCTGGCAAAGTTGTGACGAAGGGCGTAGATGTGGAGCCTACTATCAACTCCACCAAGCTCTTTTATTCTTGTCCAATGTACGGCAAATGCTTCTGTAGACATTCTGCCGCCTTCATTTAGCTTGGATGGCGATGGAAAAACTAAACTTCGACCTTTACCTTTTGATTGCTTTTTCCATTGAATTAGAACTCCCTCTAACTCGTTGCTTATAGGAAAAGACCTTGCTTTAGTGTGTTTCTCACTGGTTTTTTCTATGACCTTTGTTATTGAGTGAGAAAACTGTAGGTCTACTTCATTCCACCTTAAGCCATATACGTCACCTGAGCGAAATCCTGTAGTAAGTAACACCATCAAAAAAGGGCGCACCCAATGAATGTCGTCAGACTCGTTCATCAGCTCGGCTTCTCTAAGCTCAACCCCTTTGAGTAGCCCTTGTATTTCTTCTTGGTGAAGGAATCGTCTTTTTTCTTTAATATCATCATTATCTTCTTCAAAAGGTTTATTGAGGTGTTTGTCTATAATCGGATTTGCTTTGATGATACCTTGCTTAACAGCAAGGTTAAGTAAGGCTTTAAAGGCAGCATGGTTTCTTTTTATGGTTGAGAATCTTGCGCCTTGCTTTTTTGCATTGCGAAACCAGATATCAATATCGTTAGGTGTTATTTCACTCATAGGTTTATTAAACCAATGGTTAAAGTGCTTCTTGATTCTTAGTAATGAACCTTGCCCATCTTTTTTACTTTCTTGAAAGTCTGTGTAGTAGCCATAATAAAAGCTTCCAACCGTACTACTCTCAAGTCTGGCTAGTTCTAGCTTTCTTTTTCTCCTTTCTTCTAAGGGGTCTTTCCTGTCTATACCTTCACTAGCAATTAATAGGGCTTTATTCTTTGCTTGTTCAAGTGACATTACGCCATATTTACCTAGTGTAATATCTTTACGCTTTCCTGTTGGCGAGCGAAACCTGACAACAAAAGCACAGCCTTTGGCTTTTTTCTTTAGGTGTAAGCCGTTCTCACCCCATAGTCTTTCATCATGAGCAGCAGTATTATTAAAGATGTCAGTATTTCTTTGGGTTAATTTTTTGTCTCTTGAATGGGTCACCATATGGGTCACCTAATTAGGTCTAATTAGGCATTATTTGACCATATTCATAATAAAGTGTAAATGGGGCTTAGTTGCCTGCACACCTTGTATTACGAGAGGTCGAGGCTTAGTTAAAGGGCAGATATTTAATCGTCAAGGTGAATTAGTTGCATCAACCATGCAAGAAGGTGTCATTAGGCAAAGATAACCTGTGAAGAGTAGGGTCTGTTGATCTTTCGCGGTTTAATTTTGTTCGAGATAAAAATCTGACACTTCATGTATTTAATTACTTACAACGATTATCAAGAAGCTGAATGTTTCCAGTCAAAACCACTCGGGTGTTGAAATACCCTAATATCGAAATGTGGCGCTATAGCAAAAAGATGATCGAATATATCAGCTTGAATGGCTTCATATGCAATCCAATCAGTTGTGTTGGCAAAACAATATATTTCTAAAGGTAGGCCACTGGGCGTAGCCGGTAATTGTCTCACCATACAAGTTAAATCATTACGTATATGATTATTCTGATTAAGATACATTTCAATATAAGCACGGAAAGTACCAATATTAGTCAATTGACGCATATTAATTTTGGTTAATGCGTCATCCTGAATGTTACTCGAATCAACTGATACATGATCTGCAGCAAGTTGCTGCTTTTTATCTGTTAAATAGCTTTTTAATAAATTTGTATTCACTAAAAAATCTATTTTTTCTAAACTATAAAAATCAATACTGGCAATATCAACAATTAACGTACGTTTAATACGCCTTGCTCCAGTATGATACATATTGCGCCAATTTTTAAACGAATCACTAATCAATGCATATGTAGGGATTGTGGTAATAGTTTTATCAAAGTTCTCTACCTTTACTGTACTTAAGCCAATTTCAATCACATCACCATCAGCACCATACTTGGGTAATTCAATCCAATCTCCAGCGACTACCATTTTATTCGCTGAAATTTGAATGCTGGCAACTAACCCCTTAATAGTATCTTGAAAAATTAAAAGTAAAACGGCAGTCAATGCACCTAAGCCACTTAACAAATATACCGGAGAGCGATTAATAATAAGCGCAACAATAACAATAGCTGCCACTAAATAGACAACTAACTTGATTACTTGAATAATAGAATTGAGCGGAAGGTAGCGTTGTTTAGCACTTTCACGGTACAAGCTTTTACTTACATTCAGCACAGCACTAATAGATTGAGCTATTTGAAAAACTAAGAATACTTTCGCAAAGGTCACTAACAAGCTTGCAAGTAAGATCCCCTCAGGCAAAAGTAAAGGTGTTAAAAACAGTGCTAAAATAAAAGGTAGTAATAACGTGAAACGGCTTAATACTTTATGCTCAATTAAAGCATCATCCCATGTGTTTTTGGTTTTTAAAATGAGCTTGGTTACAATATTAAGCAGGTAATTTTTAGTTATGTAGTAACTAATCACAGAAATAAACAAAATGAGAAATAAACCAATGCTAATAGCACTTGTTTCAATATAGTCAGCATTTACGCTCTGCTCTATTAACCATGTCTGTATTAGTTCGTTCATTTACAATCCTTTAACGTTATTTGCTCGTTGATTTTTGCATCATATTCTTAAGCCTAACATCTTTTTCATGCCAAAATTGTGTCAGCCATTTTTGAAAATAAATTTTAAAACTTCGGTCGTTAAAGTAATCGCCAGTCAATTCCTTAGTTATTTCAGTGGTATGTACTTCTATCTGTACTTTTTTAACCCGGCCACATAAAAAATCAACAAACGTTGGAATTCCCTCTGGATAGTATATGGTGACATCTACAATAGTATTTAAATGTTCTCCCATGGCATCAAGCACAAAAGCTATACCGCCAGCTTTGGGTTTCAGCAAATAATTATAAGGTGAATTTTGTTTATCATGCTTTTCTTGAGTGTAACGTGTACCTTCAATGAAACTCATCACACTTACCGGTTTATGTTTAAACTTAGCACAGGCTTTACGAGTAGTTTCTAAATCTTTACCTTTGAGGTGAGGGTTTTTTCTTAAAAATGACTGGCTGTAACGCTTCATAAAGGGAAAGTCTAGCGCCCACCAAGCCAAGCCTATAATAGGAACATAAATCAGCTCTTTTTTTAAAAAGAATTTTATAAATGGAATTTGACCATGCAAAGCACGCTGCAGCACCATAATATCAACCCAGCTTTGATGATTTGCTAATACCAAATACCAGTCTTTTCGATTTAATTCTTCTAACCCTGTTACCTGAATTTCAACCTTGGTAAATAACTTCTGGTGAAGCGTATTCATTGCAACCCAGCTACTTGCCATTAAATCTAACAAATAACTAAAAAATTTTTGAGATAAACTTATTGGTATTAGTGCCTTAAGCAAAGCAAAAATTAAAATAGGCAGCAACCAGAAAATTGTATTCAGGGTATATAGAATCAGTGACAAAAAGCCAATAAATTTAGCTGGAAGAAAATTAAGCATGGATAATTTTTAACTGCAATTACGATAATGGTCTTATTTAATCATGCTTTAAGTTGAGACTCAAACTACTTCAATTACGTGATTTCACTATTTTTTCGATAACTATGCAATTAAGCTATTAAAAAGCACAATATTGTCTACTGTTTTGGCCAGTTGAGTTGACAGTTTGGTTGTAATTATTACTTCAATACCGCATGCTAGTTGAGTCTTTCAATAGGAGTAATAATGAATTTTAATCGAGCTGTAATCAAAGTAGGTAGTGCCTTAGTGGCGCCTACACAAGAAGGTTGTAGCGGAAAATATACCTTAGCAATAGCGCAATTTATCACTAAATGCCAACAGCAAGGTAAAGAAATAATTTTAGTTTCTTCAGGTGGCGTTGCCGCTGGACGGAGCCTTATTCATCATGGTTCACCTGAGCTATCTGTTTCCACCAGAAAAGCGATGTCGAGCGTTGGCCAAATGCAAATGATGGCCAATTGGCAACGATTTTTTGATATTCCTTGTAGCCAAATCTTAATCACGCAGCATGATCTAGAAGACAGAAAACGCTTTATAAGTATAAAAAAAACCATTGAAATTCAATTAGCTAACGACGTATTGCCGATAGTTAATGAAAATGACACCGTCACATCAGCAGACTCAACCGTAGGCGATAACGACAACCTTGCCGCTTTAGTTGCACAAGTTTGTGGCGCAGATAGCTTATTTATATTAAGTGACATTGAAGGTGTTTTCACTAAAGACCCAAAAGTAAATGACGACGCGGTACTTATTCCTGAAATTGCCGAAATTACCGATGAAATATATGCTATGGCTGGTACAAGTCGAAATCATATGGCAACAGGGGGGATGAAAACAAAAATTCAAGCAGCTGAAAAAGCAGTTGAACATGGTATTAATACCTACATTGTTAATGGTACTAAAAGAGGTGTATTTACATCACTATTAGAACAGGTAAATCCCGGTACTCACTTTGTTGCTGATAAAAACATTATTACCTCAAAAAAACATTGGCTTAAACACACCAGAAAAAGCCAGGGAAAAATTATTTTAGATAGTGGTGCTGTTAATGCATTATTGAACAAAGGCGCTTCATTACTCCCCGCGGGTATTAAAGCAATAGAAAACAAATTTAAGGCCGGTGAATCAGTTGATTTAATTGATCATCAAAACCATCGTATTATCGGTAAAGGCATATGCCTTTATGGCCATCACGATTTACGTCGTATCATGGGTAAGCACAGTGATGACATAGTCACTATATTGGGTCATAACCATGGCGCAGTGGTAGTTCACCGCGATGACATGGTGATCTGGTAAATTATTAGTAATTGTTCAAAATTATATAAAGAGTAAAAAATGTCCGCATTTAATATGGCAGCAATGGCTGCTCAAGCAAAAAAAGCGAGCCGAGTTGCCGCTCAATTAACGACTTTAGAAAAGAACACCTTGTTGCATGCTATCGCTAATTCTATTGAAGAAAACAGCGCATTAATCATCAATGAAAATAGCAAAGATATAGATGCCGGTCGTGCAAAGGGGTTAACTGATGCCATGCTTGATAGGCTATTACTTACCACGCAACGAGTAAAAGATATCAGCTCTGCCATTAGAGAAATAATTACACTCGCTGATCCTGTTGGCGATATTGCTAACTTGTCATTACGCCCTAACGGTATGCAAGTTGGCAAGATGCGCATTCCTTTAGGCGTTATTGCGATGATTTACGAAGCGCGTCCAAACGTCACGGCTGAGTCAGCCGCGCTATGCATCAAATCAGGCAACGCAGTTATTTTACGCGGTGGCTCAGAGGCTATTCATTCTAACTTAGCGTTAGCAAACTGCTTACACCAAGTAATTGAACAGCAAGGCTTTGATAAAAACGTTGTTAGTGTGATCCCTGATACAAGTCGTGACGTTATCGAGCAATTATTAAAGCAGAAAGAAACGATTGATTTAGTTATTCCTCGTGGCGGCGAAGGTTTAATTCGCTATGTGACTGAAAATAGCCAAATTCCCGTTATTCAACATTTCAAAGGTGTTTGTCACTTGTTTATTGATAAATCAGCCGATTTAACAAAAGCGGTTAATATTCTAGTCAATGGTAAAACTCAAAAGCCAAGCGCTTGTAATGCTTTTGAAACGCTTTTAGTACATCAAGATATTAGCGCAGAATTCTTACCATTAGCGGCTAAGGCACTTGCTGAGGCAGCACAAGTAACAGTACATGCTTGTGAAAACAGTATTAGTTACTTTGACGGTGGCCAATTAGCCACCACAGACGATTATCATGCTGAGTACTTAGCGCAAGAAATCGCCGTTAAAGTAGTAAACAGTTTTGATGATGCCGTGAGCCATATTAATGAATACACTTCCGATCATACTGAAGTTATTGTCACGCAAGATATATCACGTAGCCAAACATTTATTCGTCAAATAAACTCATCGGTTGTCATGGTTAACGCCTCTTCGCGCTTTTCTGATGGTAATCAATTAGGTTTAGGTTCTGAAATTGGTATCTCTACCAGTAAATTACACGCCTACGGGCCGATGGGGTTAGAGGCACTGACAACAGAGAAATTTGTCGTTTATGGTGACGGACAAGTTCGAAACTAATATAAGCAGTATGCTTATGGAGCTTACATTGGACTTAGAAGCACTCACTAAAGAAAAGTTTGTCGTTTATGGTGATGGACAAATTAGAGCATAATTGGCTCTCTCTAAGTTATACCAAACTGCCAAATACAAGGCATTTATTTTAATAACTAGTTGTTCTAATTATTAAATAAATAACGAAGTAGTTGGTCGTTTTAACAAGTAGAAATGATCACATAGTTAGTGAGATTGGTATTAATAATCCGTTTTCAAAGGTAGACAACTATCGTCTACCTTTGTTACTTCTAGCCATATGAGGCTTTTGCTTGGTGATACTAATCGCTAACCGCTGCGGCCATTCACCTTGATGCTGCTGTTGGCAAGCTTCTTCACTATCAAAATGCACCTGCTGCCTAATATTTTTCACCACTACGCCAACTTTTAATAATTGTTTTTGAATGACATCACGCAACAATTTATCTTGTTGCTGAACTTTCATTACGTCAATCTCAGCTTCTGTCTCAAAAACACAAGTTATCACTAAGCTTGCAGGAAAATTAGTATAGTTCGCTCGATGAGTAAGCCAGGCAAAGCCTAATACTTCATGTAATGAAGCCTCACAAGCAATGGTTAGTGCTTTACACACATTATTATCAATTTTTTGACTGATTTTATTTAGCTTCACCTTAGTGTCTACCCTTATAATTTTTATTGCACCTATTTTAACTTATTACATCATGTTACTTCAATATGTCGGATTCAGCTGGAATTAGAAACACCTTTAGGCAAGGCTTTGATTGAAGAGAATGGTTATTCCCTTCTCAAAATCAATAACGTAGCATAAAGCGTTTCTAAACCAGTCCCACGGGGACCAATGAGCAAATCACGCTCATCGTTGCTCCTTTTTAAGGGAATAACCCTTAATAAAAACAAGCGCCTTGATCATATGTTGCTCAAGCATCCTGAAACGCGCATCTTAAAGTATCATGATGTATAAAGCGCTTGTGCCTAAGTGAATATCTAAGTATGCTACGCGACCATTTTAATGTTCAAGCAGTAAAATAATAGATGATAGGTTTTGATTACGGCACATCAAATTGCAGTGTTGCCAAAATGCATAATGGTCAACCCGAAATACTACAACTAGTTAATGGTAGTAAAACCATCGCGTCTAATTTATACGCGCCTGATCGTGACGTTATCTGTCATTGGTTATGCCAACAGCTTTCTAGCGACCAACAAAAAGCATTCAAAAACGTACGTGCTCCACAATTACAAAAAAGCCAAAGAGCATTACGTGAATTAGCCTTTGACGGCATAGACACTGACTTAGTGTTTGGTAAAGCCGCACTTGAAAAGTATTTAGAGGATCCTGAAGAAGGTTACTACATCAAGTCGCCAAAATCGTTTCTAGGTGCCAGTGGTTTAGCTCCGATGCAAATTCAACTCTTTGAAGACATGGTTGCCGCCATGATGAGTAATGTAAAAACCTTAACTGAAGCAAAATTAGGCCACCAAGTCGAGCAAACTGTAATTGGACGACCCATCAACTTTCAAGGATTGCGCGGCGAAGAAAGTAATCGCCAAGCCATTGAAGTATTAACTAATGCCGCCAAACGCGTTGGTTTTAAAGAGGTTGAATTTCAATTTGAACCGGTTGCAGCTGGCTTTGAGTTTGAAGCCAGTTTAACGCAAGAAACCAGGGTGTTAGTCGTTGATATTGGTGGTGGCACCAGTGATTGTTCAATGTTATTAATGGGGCCAAACCTTAAAGACAATGACTGCCGATTAGAGCATCTATTAGCGCATAGCGGTGTTCGTATCGCAGGAAATGACTTTGACATTCAATTAGCTTTACAAGGCATTATGCCTAGCTTGGGTATGAATAGTTTGTTGAAAACAGGTAAAACCCTACCTACTAGTAGTTTTTTTCAAGCATTAGCCATTAATAATATTAATGAACAAACCGAGTTCTATAGCGCCAAAAATAGACGGGATTTAATACAATTATCACGAGATGCAAAAGAAAGTGATATTGTCGAACGTCTAGTGACCGTGCATGATCATAAATTAAGTTATCAATTAGTGAATGCTGCTGAGCAGGCAAAAATTGGTTTATCAGAGCATAATCAGCAATCAATTGACTTACATGATGTCTATAAGCAACTTAATGTGGAAGTAAATAGAGACACATTGCGCTCAGCCAATAAACGTACCTTAGCAAGCATAGGTGAGTTAATGCAATCGGCTGTTGCACAAGCTCAGTGCCAACCTGAAGTTATCTTTGTGACTGGCGGAACAGCCAAATCCCCGGTATTAAGCGAATTTCTACAGCAACAAATGCCTAATATTCCCGTTGTGGTTGGTGATCATTTTGGTAGTGTCACTGCTGGCTTGGCCCGTTGGGCCGAAAAGATATACCAATAGATTAGTATATTAAAACGGTCTTATAGCTAAGTACCATGAGACCGTTCTTAACGATGACCGCTATTATGGTGATTTTTCCAACAGAATAATGCTTGTTATTGCTGAAACAGAGATAAATTTAGTTTAAGTAAAGCGTTTTGTGCTATCCATACGCAATATAGGATTAGCCTATACCCGTTCCACTTGAAGGTTCAGGATTCAGCTGGAATTAGAAACGCCCTTAGGCAAGGCGTTGATTGAAGAGAATAACTATTCTCTTCCCAAAGTCCGTAACAATACTTAACCTGAACTCGGTTTAAGAGATACTTAACAAGTTGAAATATATATGAAAATTAATTTATAAGATCTCTAGCTTGATAGTTTTTCTTAATTCAAGGCAAATTTCGCGTCAATAGCTAGCCTATTGCAAGTAAATTTAACACTGAAGTAAGGAAAAATAACTGCTAGAGAAACATTTGTTAAGCCTAGCTCAGGTTACTTAGCTAATCACTTATTTAAAGCTTATGAATCCAACCAAATTTATCTTCATGAGTTCCATATTGAATACCCGTTAACTCATCATATAAATGTTTAGATACAGGACCCGTTTGACTGTTATTAATAGTATGATCAACTCCTTTAAATCCTAACTTTCCAACAGGTGATATTACTGCTGCAGTTCCGCAACCAAAGACTTCAGTTATTTTTCCACTATCAATATCAGCTAATATTTCCTCAATATCTAACTGTAGTTCACTAACGTCATAACCCAAAGTAGGTGCAAGTTTCAAAATAGAGTCTCGCGTTATTCCTGGTAAAATACTACCGCTGAGCATCGGCGTTACTATTTTTTTTCCTTCATAAACAAAACAGATATTCATTGCGCCGACTTCTTCAATGTATTTACCTTCAATAGCATCTAGCCATAATACTTGAGAATAGCCTAGCTTACTTACCTCTTCAGAAGCATAAAGACTTGCTGCATAATTACCACCTGTTTTAGCTTCACCAACACCACCTTTAACCGCACGGCGATATTTATCCGCAACAAAAACAGAAATAGGTGTCAAACCACCGGAGAAGTAACTCCCCGCTGGCCCCGTTATTATAAAGTGACTATATGTACTACTCGCACCAAGACCTAACTTTGGGCTTGTTGCAATCATTGTTGGACGTATGTACAAAGATGCCCCTTCTTGATCTGGTACCCATGCTTTATCTAACCGTACCAATGACTTGATAGCTTCAAGATGGAGACTTTCGTCAACTTCAGGCATAACCATACGCTTTGCTGAACGATTAAATCGCTTAATATTTTCTTCAGGGCGGAATAAGTTAATACTACCGCTAACATCACGATATGCTTTCAACCCTTCAAAAATCTCTTGACTATAATGAAATACAGCTGCAGAAGGATCGAGTGATATAGCACGATAAGGACCTACATTAGCATCATTCCAGCCTTTATCTTCGTCAAAATTTTGTATAAACATGTGATCAGAAAATGTAACACCAAAACTAAATTCTTCTGGACACGTATTACATTTATCTGCAGGTAATGCTGTTATTTTTATCGTCATTTATTTGCTCATTCTAATAAAGTAAAATTTAAAAAGTCTTTCGTTCGATTAACACGACAATCATTTAAGCCGTAAATCAATAATATGTTCAGCGCTACCTTTTTAGTTTATTGTTTTTTCTGACGAGGTAGCCTTCAAAAATACTGCTCCATCACTTTGAAATAACGTCTATACCCATTATCATTTAAGATGTCGGATTCAGAGTGCTTTGATTGGTAGCGGGTATATATTACTATCTTTCACATGCCTTCTGCCACAAATCTGTTCTGAAAAAGAGGCTATTTTTACAAGTATTAGGTAGGGTTTTTTCATTAAACTGTACTAATAATTGAACAACTATATCGTGACAGTATTCAATCAAGCTTCTCGCTGTAGTTATATCTTAGGTATTAATAAAAACGATCAAAACCAGTAGCATGCAACCATTTGCTTTTGCTAAAAATTTGAAAGCAAAATAATACCATTATCCAAATAATAGTTTATATAGCCTATTGATCTTTCGCGGTTAAATTTTGTTCAAGATAAAAGCCTTTTAATTCTCACTGAGTGGAGAAGAATTTAATTAACGTTAGTATAAAGCGGTATCAGAATTAAAGATCATGATACCGTTCTTAACACTGATAGTTATTACAATGGCTTAACCAACATTATGTTACCCGTTATCGCTACAATTAGGCACTGACTTTGCTCATTTATTAACGCCACATTAGCATCATCTGCTAAACGTGCTTGCCAATTTATGCCTGAATACCGAATAGTGCCTGCGGTGGCGGTAATATCTGTACTTACCGGCACTTGTAAACCAACCATATCACTGGAGTTATCAGTTTTTCCTTTTGAGTTTTGGAGTGACTTCAACGGCTTCCATAAAATAGCGGCGGCTAAGGCGGTTAATACACCAATCGTCAATATTTCACTTTGCCAACCATCAACAACGCCAATGCTAACCAAAATACCGGTAATTAAACTGGCGATAGCAAAAAACAATAACGGACCACTCAAGCCCATTATGCTCAGTTCAATCACAAAACTAATACCGGCAATTAAGTACCATAGGTGATCTGAGTTTTCTAAAAAGTATTCCATGGTAATTCCCATTACAACCAACTATTCAGCTTGACTAGGTAACTTTAAACTACTCGATACCGCAATGGCTTGCGCTACGGTATTAGCAATATTATCACCGGTTTTACCATCGGTAAGTACCACAGTACTATCACTGGCAATAGCTTGATGAGCTGCAATTGAATTTTGAGCTAGCGTAAGCATTACCGCTGATTGCCCTCCTTCAGTATTAGCGACATTACCCACTACTTCTAATGCACCCGCATCCGCTTCTGCAACTAAACGAATAGCTTCTGCTTTACCCAATGCGGTAAGAATTTGCGATTCTTTTGACGCTTCTGCTGCTAATACTTGTTCAGCTTTAGCCGCTTCCGCATCCAATACTCGTGCTTGCTTTTGACCTTCAGCTTCAGTAATTGCTGCAGTTTTAACCCCTTCTGCGGTTAAGATAACTGAACGCTTCTCACGCTCGGCTGTCATTTGCTTTTCCATGTCTTCACGAATAGTTTGCGGTGGCGTAATATCCTTAATTTCGTAACGTGTCACCATCACGCCCCAAGGCGCCGTTGCTTCAGTCATAGAATTTAAAATTTGTGCATTAATGGCATCGCGATTTTGAAAACATTCATCTAACTCCATCGAGCCGATGGCATTACGCATAGTCGTCATAGCAAGCTGTGTTACCGATAGTTTATAATCGGTGATATTGTTAGTAGCCGCCGCTGCATCTGTAACCTTCATAAACAAAATACCATCAATATCTAAGGTGATATTATCTTTGGTAATCGCCGGTTGTGAGATTATCTCTAGTGATTGCTCTTTCAAATTACGATCAGCTGCAACCGATTGCACGTAAGGGATAATAAAATTTAAACCCGCAGATAATGTTTTGCTGTATTTACCTAAGGTATAAATAACATAACCACGGTTTTGCGGGACAAAATAAATACCTTTTTTCAAGGTATAAAGAATAACGATCGTTAACCATAATATAGGGCTAGTTAGTATATTTCCTGCGATATTTTCCATGTAGTCATATTCCTTAATGAGAATTATTTTCAATAAAGTACGTTAATGGACTCTTATCTTGAAAGCAACATATATTCTGTATCAAAAAAAAACCCAATGTTAAAGACTTAACATTGGGTTTCAATAAGAGTGTTGCACTTGCCCTATAAAAGGCGAGTTACATTATTCACTAATATAGGTACAACAATAATCGATGAGGGTTTTCGCTTTAATCTCAAACTGACTATTTGCTGGCACATAAAAAGACTCGCCGCCTTTAATAGTTTGCCACTGTGTAGCATCTGGTAAAAGAATTTCACAATCGCCCGCAGTGATCTCCATTAACTCTTTTTCGTCTGTAGCAAATTTATAATCGCCCGGCATCATAATACCTAACGTTTTAAAGCTACCATCGGTAAAGGTGATTTTTCGGCTAGTGACTTTACCATCAAAGTAAATATTGGCTTCTGCGTTTATTGTTACATTACTAAATTCAGTCATGGTTATTTCTCATAAATAAACAAAGGATTACTATTCCATGCTATGTCCATATTGAATGAACACATTCATGTATAAAAAAAGGTGCGTAGCTATACAGCAGGCACCTTTGTTTGCCAGGGAGCAAAACTAACTATTGCGATGCAATACGCTTCATATCCGTCATGTAACCGCGAAGTTCTTTACCTATTACTTCTACACCATGGCTACGAATTGCTTCGTTAACTTCAATTAAACGAGCATTATCAACATTATTTGAGCTATCTTTTAAGCCTTCGCCTAATTGCTCTAACGATAAGTTAGCAGCGTAGTCTTCAAGTAACGGCACAGCTGCATGAGTAAATAAGTAGTTACCATATTCAGCGGTATCAGAGATAACAACGTTCATTTCATAAAGCTTGTTACGCGCAATACAGTTAGCAATTAATGGCGTTTCATGAAGAGACTCATAATATGCTGATTCTTCAATGATGCCTGCAGCAACCATTGCTTCAAACGCAAGTTCAACACCTGCTTTGATCATGGCAACAACAAAGATACCTTTATCGTAGTACTCTTGTTCCGTAATTTCAGTATCACAATCAGCCGCTAATTCAAATGTTGATTCAGCTGTTTCTGCACGCCATGTTAATAAGTTAACATCATCGTTAGCCCAATCAGCCATCATAGTTTCAGAGAAGCGACCTTCAATAATATCATCCATATGTTTTTCAAATAATGGACGTAAGATTACTTTTAATTCTTCAGACATATCAAACGCTTTGATTTTCGCAGGGTTTGATAAACGGTCCATCATGTTAGTGATGCCGCCATGCTTAAGACCTTCAGTAGTAGTTTCTAAGCCATATTGCAGTAATTTACGCGCATAAGCTGCGTCCATACCTTGAGCAATTAATTGCTTATGACCTAAAACAGCAGCTGTTTGCAACATACCACAAAGAATTGTTTGCTCGCCCATTAAATCAGACTTAACTTCAGCAATGAAAGAAGATTGTAAAACACCCGCTCTATCACCACCGGTAGCACTCGCGTAGGCTTTAGCAATCGCTAAGCCGTTACCTTGTGGATCATTTTCTGGATGAACAGCGATAAGTGTTGGAACACCAAAGCCACGTTTGTATTCTTCACGTACTTCAGTACCTGGACATTTAGGTGCAACCATCACAACCGTGATATCAGCACGAACTTGCATGCCTTCTTCAACAATGTTGAAACCATGTGAATAAGAAAGCGTAGCGCCTTGCTTCATCAACGGCATTACCGCAGTAACGGCTGAAGTATGTTGCTTATCAGGTGTTAAGTTCAACACTAAATCGGCTTGAGGAATTAAGTCAGCGTAGTTACCTACTGTAAAACCATTTTCTGTCGCCCACTGCCATGATTGACGCTTTTCGCTAATTGCACCATCACGTAACGCATAAGAAATATTCAAACCTGAATCACGCATGTTTAAACCTTGGTTTAAACCTTGAGCACCACAACCAACAATAACAATGTTCCAGTCTTTGATGAAATTGCAGCCATCGCTAAACTCTTCACGTTTCATAAAACGACATTGGCCTAATTGACCTAATTTTTCACGTAAACTTAAAGTATTAAAATAATTGCTCATGGTACTTCCTCTAATTCTGTCAATAATTTGGTCAGCTTTTCTGACCTTGCTTTTTACAATGTAAGTATCATACGCTAGCAATCATATTGCAAAAAGTGATATATTTGCATTAACACGTTGCGTTTTTCGCAACAATGACTTGCAGCAAAATGAAAGATTAGAACTTATGGATCAAAAATCATTAGCCATGTTTGTGCATTTAAGCCAGACATTACATTTTGGCAAAACCGCACAAGCTTTTCATATGAGCCCTTCAACGTTAAGTAGAGCTATTAAACGTATTGAGCACGAAGTCAGTATTGAGCTGCTATTGCGTGACAATCGCACTGTAGTACTTACTGAGGCAGGTAAAAAGTTTCAACATTACGCACAGCAGCAAGCAGAGCAATGGCAAGTATTTAAACAGTCTTTAGATGAAACACAGCAAGTTTTGACCGGAAAACTCAGTATCTATTGTTCGGTAACCGCCGCTTATAGTCACTTACCGCCCTTACTAGAACGCTTTCGTCAGCAACATCCACTAGTAGAAATTATGCTAACCACTGGCGATGCTTCGGATGCCCTCGAGCAAGTACAAAATAAATCGGTCGATTTTGCTATTGCCGCCAACCCTGAAAACTTACCTCGCAGTGTTTATTTTCAACACCTTGCTACCATTCCATTAGCCGTTATAGCACCGACGATGAATTGCATAGTTCAGCAGCAACTTAATGAAAGAATAATTGCGTGGTCAGAGATCCCTTTCATCTTGCCTGAACATGGCCCGGCACGAAAACGCTTTGAGCTTTGGTATCGTAAGAAGCAACAGGGTAAAGCCAATATTTACGCGACTGTTTCTGGCCATGAAGCGTTAGTGAGTATGGTTGCCTTAGGGTGTGGCGTTGGCATAGTACCTCAAGTGGTAGTAGAAAATAGCCCTGTAAAAGATCGCGTGCAATATTTGGCTAATGTAGGAGAAATAACACCGTTTGATTTAGGCGTTTGCTGTTTGAATCAAAGTAAAAGCCAACCTCTAATCAAGGCATTCTTTAACGCTATTACCTAATTTCATACCAATGCTAGTAAGTTAATGAACACACATTTGTTTGTATTGGTATTAAACGGTAACCGAACTAGTTAAATGCCTTAATAACCGGTCCATAGCCCGATATGAAAGCGCTTCAAGCAAGTGCTCATGTAAAATATGTTCACTATCGGCCATATCGGCCAAGGTACGCGCAATTTTCAAAATTTTATGATGGGCACGAGTCGATAACCCTAATTTCTCTACTGCCAATTCTAAAAACTCATTATCATTGGCGCTTAAATGACAATGAGTTTTCAATTCACTCGTACCTAAGTGCGCATTAGCTTTGCCTTGACGATTAATTTGACGCTGCCTACAAGCCTCTACACGCTGCTGTACAACTTCACTAGCTTCATTTTTTTGGGTATCATTCGCCCAAGTTCCCCTCGGTAAACGTGCGACTTCAATTTGAATATCAATTCTATCGAGGAAAGGTCCAGATAAACGGTTCAAATACCGAAGAACTTGCTCAGGAGTACTGCGATTATCATTATAAAAACCCGTCGGGCTTGGATTCATCGCGGCAATCAACTGAAAACGCGCAGGAAAACATTGTTTGTGCATAGCACGTGAAATGGTAACTTCGCCTGATTCCATTGGTTCGCGTAAAACATCTAGCACCTTACGCTCAAACTCAGGCAGCTCATCTAAAAATAAAACCCCATGATGTGCCAATGAGATTTCTCCCGGTTTAGGCTGACTGCCCCCACCAACTAATGCTGCTGATGAGGCCGTATGATGAGGCGCCCGAAACGGCCGTGTAAGCCAAGATTTTGCATGGATATTTTGATTACTAATTGATTGAATGGCTGCAACTTCCAAAGCCTCAGCTTCAGTCATTTTAGGTAATATTCCAGCTAAGCGGCTCGCTAGCATAGTTTTACCTGTTCCTGGAGGGCCGATAAAAAGTAAATTGTGATTTCCGCTTGCGGCAATTTCTAAGGCACGTTTAGCAAGGGGTTGGCCTATAACATCCCTCATATCGAGGTTATTTTTAATATTGATGTTTTCAATCGGTTTTTCGAGTACAAACGGCAGCAGTGTTTGCCGTGCAAAATGAGGGAAAAGCTGTGTCAAATGTTCAACAGCATGAATTTTAGCTTGTTTGACCCAGCTCGCTTGTTCACTATTTTGTGCTGGCAATATCAAGGTTCTATTACTCTCACAACAAGCCATTGCCATTGGGATTTCACCAATAATAGCTCTCAGTTCTCCTGACAATGCAAGCTCACCCGCAAATTCGTACTGCGCCAAATCGACCTGCGGCAACTGCTGCGAGGCAGCTAAAATACCGACGGCGATAGGTAAATCAAATCGACCACCTTCTTTTGGTAAATCTGCTGGTGCTAAATTAATAGTTATGCGTTTAGCGGGAAACTCATAACCACAATTAATGAGTGCACTACGTACTCTGTCTTTAGACTCTTTCACCGACGTTTCAGGCAAACCTACAATATGAAAAGCAGGTAAACCATTAGCCAAATGCACTTCAACAGTAACCAAAGGGGATTCTAAACCAACACGGGCGCGACTATAAACACAGGCAAGAGACATAAAAATTCCATTTATTTGATTCCATATTTTTAGTGTAGCCAAATATTACTTACTTTCCTAATTTAACACGCTCCTTATAACTTTTTCTTATTTGGATAGAGCTAAAAACTGGAAAAAAAAGCTTGCTCAAAACATTAGAGCTATGGTACTAATTTAATAAGGGCATAAGTACTGAACATAAAAAACAATAAATAGTCCGCCAAAATAAACAATATACGAGACAAAAATGCAAAAAATTAGCACAATTATTATAAACCTTCTCGTCGTGGTGATTATTAAATTACCCCGAGGGTTTTCATTGAGCTAAAGAAAAGCAAAACTGAAATACTAACCCTCGCTTCGAAAGAACCGAGGGTTTTCTGCTTTTTTAGCGACACACATTGCTTAAGAATCCAGGAAAAAATTAACATTACTTTTAGACAACAGATTTTGGAATTATCATGACCGATAGCAAGCCTTTAACTGGCGGCGGATTACTATTTAAAGTACTAGAACAGCATGGTGTAGAACATATTTTTGGTTACCCTGGTGGGGCCATTATGCCTATTTACGATGCTCTCGTTGACAGCAATGTTCAACATTTTTTATGTCGTCACGAACAAGGCGCCTCATTTTCAGCTGTCGGTTATGCCCGTGCTTCTGGAAAAGTCGGTGTTTGCATGGCAACATCAGGTCCTGGCGCAACAAATTTAATCACTGGTCTAGCTGATGCCCTTGCTGATTCAATTCCCGTTGTAGCGATTACGGGTCAAGTACCTACCGCCGCTATGGGTAGTGATGCTTTTCAAGAAACTGACATTTTTGGTTTATCTTTAGCCTGTACCAAACATTCTTTTCAAGTAACTAATATTGATGACTTGGAGAAAGTATTACACCAAGCATTTGCTATTGCTCTTGAGGGTCGTCAAGGACCCGTATTAGTCGATATTCCAAAAGATATTCAAATTGCAGCCGTTGAACAAACATTCAAAAAAGTAGCCTCTTTGAAAAATAAAGTAAAGCTTCCGCTAGCTGATATTACTAAAGCGCTAGATTTATTAACACATGCCAAAAAACCTATTTTATATGTTGGTGGCGGTGTTGGTATGGCTAATGCCATTGAGGAAGTAAGAGATTTTGCAAATAAAACAGGAATGCCAACTGTTTCGACTTTAAAAGGTTTAGGAGCAATCAACCCAGACAACGAAAACTATTTAGGTATGCTTGGCATGCATGGCACTAAAGCAGCTAATTTAGCCGTGCATGACTGTGATTTACTCATTGCTGTTGGCGCACGTTTTGATGACCGTGTAACCGGTAAATTAGATCAATTTGCTCCAGATGCTAAAGTGATTCATTTTGATATTGATACGGCTGAAATCAATAAACGTAGAATTGCTGATGCTCCTATTTTAGGTGACTTAAAAGAGAATCTGCCTTTATTGACTATGTCATTAAATATTAAAGATTGGCAAACACAAACACAAGAAATGAAAAAGAATTGTGCGTGGCGATATGATCATCCAGGTACTGGTATTTATGCTCCTGCGGTATTAAAAGAAACCAGCGATTTAATGCCTGAAAATACCTGTGTTACCACCGATGTAGGTCAGCACCAAATGTGGGCTGCGCAACACATGGACTTTAACGACCCGAGTAATTTCTTAACAAGCGGTAGTATGGGCACTATGGGTTTTGGCTTACCTGCCGCCATTGGTGCACAAATTAGCCGTCCTCACGATACTGTTATTGTGGTTTCAGGTGATGGTTCTATCATGATGAATGTGCAAGAATTAGCCACTATTAAGCGCTATCAAATCCCGGTAAAAATCATTCTAATTGATAACGCTAAATTAGGTATGGTTCGCCAATGGCAAGACTTGTTTTTCGATGGTCGCCTAAGTGAAACTGATTTATCTGATAACCCTGATTTTGTTATGTTAGCAACCGCTTTTGATATAAAAGCCAAGCAAATCACCCAAAAAAACGAAGTAACTGCTGCGATCAACGAAATGTTAGATCATGATGGCGCTTATTTATTACAGGTTAAAATAGATGCAAAAGACAACGTTTGGCCATTAGTGCCACCCAATAGTGCTAACAATGAAATGATGGAGAGCGCGTAACATGAATCCTATGACTATGAATAAGTATAAATTAATCATCATGACGGATGACAAACAAGTTGTACTTGAACGAATTTTACAAGTAACTCGTTACCGTGGCTTTCTAATTAATGGTATGAATGCGCAAGTCAACACTGGAAATAATGTCGCCACTATCGAACTAATGGTCAGTAGCGATCGTCCAATTTCACTTTTAATTGACCAAATCAATAAACTGGTCGACATCAAGAGTGTTGCAGTAGACAATAACGCGTCACAGCTTTGCAGCGCATAAATAAATAGTGCTGTTAGCTTAATAAATTAGGTAGTAACTATGCTACCTACATCAAAAATTACTGATCAATATGCCAGCCAACAACAGTAGCAATTTTAGGAAAAGAAAATGGCAAAAGTAAATGCAGATTTAATTTGGTTCAACGGTAAACTTATGCCGTGGAAAGATGCTACCGTTCACGTAATGAGCCATGCGCTACATTACGGCTCTTCAGTTTTTGAAGGTATTCGTGCCTATGAAACATCGAAAGGTACTTGTATCTTTCGATTAACTGAACACATTGAACGTTTGTTTGATTCAGCCAAAATCTACCGTATGGATATTCCTTACACGGTAGAAGAAGTGATTCAAGCATGTAAAGATGCAGTCAATGAAAACAACTTAAATTCAGCATATTTACGTCCATTAGCCTTTTTAGGCGATGTTGGCATGGGACTTCGTCCACCTGCCGATGCTAAAGCTGATTTAATGATTGCAGCCTTTAACTGGGAAGCCTATTTAGGTGCTGATGCTATTGAACATGGTGTTGATGTTGGTGTTTCAAGCTGGAACCGTTTAGCGCCAAATACTATGCCTACAGCGGCAAAAGCAGGTGGTAACTATTTATCTTCGCAACTTATTTCAGCAGAAGCTAATCGTCACGGTTATACCGAAGGTATCGCTATGGACATTAATAACCAAATCAGTGAAGGCGCAGGCCAAAACTTATTTTTAGTACGTAAAGGTATTATTTATACACCTCCAGGTACTGCTTCAATTTTGCAAGGTTTAACCCGTGATGCGGTATTCGTATTAGCAAAAGAATTAGGTTATGAAGTACGTGAAGAAACAATTTCTCGCGAAGCTTTATACCTTGCTGATGAATTCTTTATGACAGGCACAGCAACTGAAATTGTACCGGTAAAATCAGTTGATGGTTTACCTGTAGGTAAAGATGGTTCACGTGGTCCAATTACTAAAGCATTACAAGACGCATTCTTTGGTATTTTTGACGGCACAACTGAAGATAAGTGGGGCTGGTTAGAACCTGTAGCATAAGCGCTAGTTCACCTCCCTATTACTACACACTTATTTGTTTCAACTAGACAAACTAAGTGTGTAGATTCTAAATAAAACCAAGTTTCATTTTAAAAACTATTTTCAACGCTTGTTAAAAATGCTTTTCAAAATAAAATTCAATCCCCTTATACCCTTTAACTTGGATACCAAAATCATGCCTAAATTAAGATCTGCAACTTCTACCCAAGGCCGAAATATGGCCGGAGCCCGCGCCCTTTGGCGTGCAACAGGCATGACAGATGGTGATTTTGGCAAACCAATTATCGCGGTAGTGAACTCTTTCACCCAATTTGTACCCGGTCATGTGCATTTAAAAGACATGGGGCAATTAGTTGCTGGTGCTATTGAAGAAGCAGGTGGTGTTGCCAAGGAATTTAATACCATCGCGGTTGATGACGGTATTGCCATGGGTCATAGCGGTATGCTTTACAGCCTACCTTCACGTGACTTAATTGCTGATTCAGTTGAATACATGGTAAATGCCCATTGTGCTGATGCCATGGTATGTATTTCAAACTGTGACAAAATCACTCCAGGCATGATGATGGCAGCAATGCGCTTAAACATCCCGGTAATTTTTGTTTCTGGTGGTCCAATGGAAGCCGGTAAAACCAAACTTAGCGATCAAATCATTAAACTTGATTTAGTTGATGCCATGATTAAAGGTGCGGATCCAACAGTAAGTGATGAAGACAGCGATAAGATTGAACGTTCTGCCTGTCCTACCTGTGGTTCATGCTCTGGTATGTTCACTGCAAACTCAATGAACTGTTTAGCTGAAGCGTTAGGTTTAGCATTACCGGGGAACGGTTCAATGTTGGCAACACATGCTGATAGAGAAAAGTTATTTTTAGATGCGGGTAAACAGATTGTTGAATTAACGAAACGTTACTATCAAGAAAACGATGAATCTGCATTGCCACGTAATATTGCCTGTAAAGAAGCTCTACACAATGCGATGTGTTTAGATATCGCTATGGGTGGCTCAACCAATACCATCTTGCATTTACTTGCTACAGCACAAGAAGCTGAAATAGATTACACCATGGAAGACATGGATAAATTATCACGCATTGTTCCACAGCTATGTAAAGTTGCTCCGTCAACGCCAGAGTATCACATGGAAGATGTGCATCGCGCTGGTGGTGTCATTTCCATATTAGGTGAACTATCACGTGCTGGTTTATTAAAAACAGACGTTCCTAATGTACTAGGCACCACATTGGCTGATGTTATTGCTAAATATGACATTACTTTGACTGACGATGAAGACATTAAAAAATTCTATCGCGCTGGCCCTGCTGGTATTCGTACCACTAAAGCCTTCAGCCAAGATTGTCGTTGGGATACCTTAGACGATGACAGAGCTAATGGCTGTATTCGTAATATTGAAAATGCCTTTTCGTTAGAGGGTGGCTTAGCCGTACTTTCAGGTAATATTGCTATAGACGGTTGTGTTGTTAAAACAGCCGGTGTCAGTGACGACAACCTAGTATTTACCGGTCCTGCACACATTTTTGAAAGCCAAGATGATGCCGTAGCAGGCGTTTTGGACGGAAAAGTAGTGGCTGGCGAAGTTGTAGTTATTCGTTATGAAGGCCCTAAAGGCGGACCTGGCATGCAAGAAATGCTGTATCCGACCACATACTTAAAATCTATGGGTTTAGGCAAAGCATGTGCCTTGTTAACTGACGGTCGTTTCTCTGGTGGTACTTCAGGTTTATCAATTGGTCATGTTTCACCTGAAGCTGCTGACGGCGGCACAATCGCCTTAGTTGAGCAAGGCGACATTATTCATATTGATATCCCTACGCGTGAGATTACCTTACAAGTATCTGAAGCTGAACTTGATGCGCGTCGTGCTGCGATGGAAGCTAAAGGTAAGGATGCTTGGAAACCTGTTGATCGTATTCGACCTATCAGCTACGCACTTAAAAACTATGCAATGTTGGCAACCAGTGCCGATAAAGGCGCAGTTCGAAACAGAGCATTACTTGATGGTTTAGTTGAGAAATAATCGAGCAACACTATGACCGAAACACAAAGCCAAGCATCACTAAACAAAGAGCTAACGCAACAAGCTGAAGAACTTGATTATTTAAGGCGTATTTTACTTGCGCCAATTTATGATGTTGCCGTAGAGACTGAGCTGACACCGTTAACGAAGTTATCTAGCCGTTTGAATAATCAAATTTATTTAAAGCGTGAAGATCAACAACCAGTGCATTCTTTCAAACTTCGAGGTGCTTACAATAAGTTATCCACCTTAAGTGAAGCTGAGTGTATTCATGGTGTTATTGCCGCTTCAGCAGGTAACCATGCGCAAGGTTTAGCTTTAGCAGCCAATAAGTTAGGCATTAAAGCAACGATTGTTATGCCTAAAACCACACCCGATATTAAAGTGGATAATGTTAGACGTTTTGGCGGTGAAGTGCGCTTAGTAGGTAACAGTTTTAATGAAGCCCAAGCAGCCTCAATTGAATACGCTAAAGCTGAAAACAAAACACCTATTCATCCTTTTGATGATATCGATGTGATTGCTGGACAAGGTACTGTTGCTAAAGAGTTACTACAACAACTTCCTAATGCTGATGTCGTTTTCATCCCCGTTGGTGGTGGTGGTTTATTAGCAGGTATGGCTGTTTATTTAAAACAGCTTAGCCCACAAACTAAAGTAATTGGCGTTGAGGCTGAAGATTCTGCTTGTTTGAAAGCCGCCCTAGCCGCAGGAAAGCCAGTTGACCTCGATCAAGTTGGTTTATTTGCTGATGGTGTTGCGGTTAAACGCATTGGTGAACATACATTTGGCCTTATTGAGCGTTACTGTGATGATGTTATTACCGTAACGACTGATGAAATATGCACCTCGATTAAAGATATTTTTGAGCAAACGCGTGTTATTGCTGAGCCCGCAGGTGCTTTATCATTAGCTGGCTTGCAAAAGTACAGTAATCAACATGAACTGAATAATCAGTCACTAGTTGCTATTTTATCCGGTGCTAACATGAACTTTCATAGTTTACGCTATGTGTCTGAACGTTGTGAGTTAGGCGAAAAGAAAGAAGCTATCTTAGCAGTTACCATTCCCGAAGAAAAAGGCAGCTTCAAACGTTTTTGTCAGGCTTTAGATAACAGAGTGATCACTGAATTTAACTATCGTTATGCTGGCGAACCAAGTGCTAATGTTTTTGTTGGGGTTCGTTTAGGTGGTGGTATAGAAGAGCGGAAACAAATGCTTGACGAGTTAGCAAGCGCCAACTATCAAGTGAATGACTTTACCGATAATGAACTGGCAAAGTTACATGTTCGCTATATGATAGGTGGTAAAAGCAAAGCTACTGCTCAGAATGAACGTTTATTTAGTTTTGAATTTCCAGAACATCCTGGTGCCTTAGAAAAGTTCCTTGATGCAATGGGTGAACTGTTCAATATCACCTTATTTCATTACCGAAATCATGGTGCTGCATTTGGACAAGTACTCGCAGGATTTGATATAAGCAAAGATAAAGAAAATGAGTTTTTTAAACATTTAAATGCTTTAGGTTATCAATTTGTAGAAGCAACAGACAATCAAGCTTATCAAGCATTTCTGAACTAATAAGTTCATAGATTATTGTATTAAACTTCTCTCAGGATGAGCATATTTGTTCATCCTGAGTTTGTTCAATAGATTAACTTTACCAAAGGCATACAACTGATATTATTCTGACATTTATTTCAAGTATTTCTGCTTTTACTGCACTACCTAATCTTCACAAGCCTCTGTCGACACCAACACTTACTACACATTTTATGCTAATAATCCTATTAAAATTCAACCTAAACACATTAAAAATCATGTTCAAAAACACCTTAGTTCGCAAAAATACATTCTTGTGCCATAGTTAAAACATCCAATGAATTCCTTCTCTTCTAATTATAGGCTAATGGCATGCAGAGTGATGTTCAAAAGGTGCTAGAAGCAGTTTCAACCACCTCTGGCGATGGTTTTTTTAATGCGATCACCTTGGCATTGCATAAAACTATTAAAGCTGATTTTACGTATATTGCCATCATTAATGAAGATGAATATAGTTCAAAAACTATTACTTCGGTGGCAAATGATAAAATAGTAGGTAATCTTGAATATTCTTTAGAACATACACCTTGTGCTAACGTAGTTGAAAATTCCATTTGCTATTATCCGGATAATGTTTGCAATATTTACCCTAAAGATCACCGATTAGCAGAACATAAAATACAAGCATATCTAGGTATTCCTTTGTGTGATTCTAAGCAAAGAGTTATGGGATTAATTGTTGCCTTATACAAAAAGCCTCTAGAAGACAACAGCACAGCTCTTACGCTGTTTCAGGAATTTTCAGGACGTATTACTGCCGAGTTAATACACCTTAACCATAAAAGCGCATTAGAGAAAAAGATATCAACACGTACATTAACGCTTTCTTCCACTGTGCAACAATTAAAACAGACCCAGCAGAAATTAATTGAATCAGAAAAAATGGCGTCTTTAGGCGGATTGGTAGCGGGTATTACTCACGAGGTTAATACACCTTTAGGTATCGCCATTACGACCCATAGCATCATCACTGATGAACATCGCTTGCTCAATTCAAAAATAACAAGTGAACACCTTAGCATGAATGATATGCAGCATTATTGCCAGACTGTGGATAACGCGTTAATCATTCAGGGTGAAAACTTAATCCGTGCAAAGAAATTAATTGAAAACTTCAAAAAAACAGCAGTTGATCAACACCAATTAGAAATTGAAACTATCAATATCTACGACTATTACAGCAAAGTTGTTTCGACATTAACTTCTATTTTAAAAACCAAAAAAGTATCAATAGAAATAACCGGTTGCGAAAACATTAACGTCGCCACTTATCCCGGCGTACATGCTCAAATATTAACAAACTTAATCACGAATAGTGTCCGTCATGCTTTTGAAGGCATTGTAAAAAACAAAATAATGATTAATATCATTCAGCAAGAAGATGCGGTTGAAGTTCACTATCAAGATAATGGCATTGGTTTATCGGATCATGTACAACAACACATTTTTGAACCTTTCTTTACCACAGCTCGAGAAAGTGGTGGTATAGGGTTAGGCATGTCTATTGTTCATACCTTAATAACCCAGAAGTTAAACGGTGACATTTTTATCGACAAAAAGAGCAAAGGCGCCCACTTTATATACCAATTCACAGATAACAAACCATAGCCGGCCAAAACACCACATACAGACAAACTGTAACCCTCCACCACAAGATATTGTGTTTAGTGGATAAATAGTTGATCTCGATCAACTACCCAACAATCGAAAATACTATATATTGTGCTTTATTATAATAAAAGCACAACATATAGGTTTATCATGACATTTAATTGCATATCTCCTAGCATTGTATTTCAAGAAGTTCCCGATGAAATTAGCCTTTGTTTTAGCATTACGGGTTGCACAATTGGATGTAAAGGCTGCCACAGTACAGAACTATGGCAAGAAAATTACGGAATGCCATTAACCAATCTTAACTTTATAAGCTGGCTAAAGAAATATGAAAACTTAATCAGTTGTGTTGTATTTTTTGGTGGCGAATGGCAGGAAAAGGCGTTAATAGAGAAGCTCATTATTGCTAAAAATCATGGCTTAAAAACTTCTCTTTATTCTGGTCAGAGACATATCAACATTAACATTTCTCAGCACCTTCATTTTTTGAAAACAGGTGCATGGCGTGCTGAACTAGGCGGTTTAGACAGCCCTATTACCAACCAAACTTTTCGAAATGTAGTGACAGGTGAAAACCTAAATCACTTATTTGTAAAAAGCACTATTAATAAAAATAACTTCTCAAAAGGAATCAATAATGTTGCGGCTTAGCAAAGAACAAATTAACAATAAAAAAGATTTTATCCATAACTACTTTTTAGCAAAAAATGCTGCTGAAGGTTCAAAAATTGATGCTAATGCCAATGTTAGCCATAAAAACATTGCCACCCTTGAAGCTGAATTACTAAAAGATTGTTTTGTCCAAATCAATAGAGCGTTAGTGCATGATAAAATTCGCGAGACTTTTGACGAAGAACTCGCAAAAGAATATATGCGGCAAATTGAAGATCATGAAATTTATGTGCATGATGAAACCAGTTTAAAACCTTATTGCACCTCAATTAGTATGTATCCATTTTTACTTGATGGTTTAACAAAATTAGGTGGTGAGTCAAAGGCACCTAAGCATTTAGAGTCTTTCTGTGGCTCTTTTGTGAATCTTATCTTTGCCATTTCAGCGCAATTTGCCGGTGCGGTAGCAACAGTTGAATTTCTCACTTATTTTGATTACTTTGCGCGTTTAGAATATGGTGATGACTATTTAGTTACTCATAAATTTGAAATTTCAAACCATTTACAGCACGTGGTATATGCCATTAATCAACCCGCGGCTGCGCGTGGTTACCAAAGTGTTTTTTGGAATATTTCACTGTTTGATCAACATTATTTTGCATCCATGTTCGGCGAATTTGTTTTCCCTGATTTTTCAAAACCTAACTGGAAAACCGTGGACACATTGCAACAGTTTTTCTTAACTTGGTTAAACAAAGAACGTGAACAATCCGTGTTAACTTTTCCTGTAGTAACCGCAGCAATGCTAACTGAAAACGGCCAATGCAAAGACCAAGATTTTGCCTATAAACTCGCTAGTCAAAAAGCCGAAGGTAATTCATTCTTTATCTATTTATCTGATAGCGCAGACTCATTAGCCTCATGCTGTCGACTGCGCAATGAAATATCTGACAATACTTTTTCTTATACTCTAGGCGCAGGGGGTGTCGCCACGGGTTCAATTAATGTTATCACCTTAAATATGAATCGACTTATTCAAGATGGTCGTGATTTAAAAACAGAAATTGAAAAAATTCAAAAGTACCAAGTCGCTTATCGTAAGTTAATGGAAAACTACAAAGCACAAGGCGCCCTATCTGTTTACGATGCTGGTTTTATCAGTCTAGACAAGCAGTTTTTAACCATTGGTATCAACGGCATGGCAGAAGCAGCCGAATTTACTAATATTACGGTTGGAAATAACGATGCATACAAAAACTTTGTTAGTAAACAACTTAAAGTAATTTATCAAGCAAACCAGAATGCAAAACAAGAATTTGGCTATATGTTTAATACCGAATTTGTACCTGCAGAAAACCTAGGCGTTAAAAATGCTAAATGGGACATAAAGGACGGTTATCAAGTAAATCGTGATTGTTATAACTCTTACTTTTATCTGGTGGAAGATAACGATACTAACCACATAGACAAATTTGTTATGCACGGCCAAGAGATGACACAATACCTTGATGGTGGCTCGGCATTACATTTGAATTTAGATGAATCATTATCAACCGATGCTTATGTGAAGTTATTCAATGTTGCTGCACAGACGGGCTGTAACTACTTTTGTATTAACGTAAAAATTACCATTTGCAATGACTGTGAAAAAATAGATAAACGCACCCTAACCGCCTGCCCTGATTGTGGCAGTGACGATATTGATCATGGCACGCGTGTTATTGGTTATTTAAAACGGGTTACTGCATTTAGCCAAGCACGACAAAAAGAACACGCTCTGCGTCATTATCATAAAGAAAGCGCCTAAGCTGAAAAGCATTTTATAAAGTAGTCTCTGTTTCAGAATTTATGCCGGGATTACTTTATATGCACAACGCCTTGCGCCTTCAACAATATGCTCTTCTCGGCTAATCACCGCAACATCACTAAGCAAGCTTTGGAACAACTGTAATTCACTGCGGCAAAAATTCGTGCATTTAGTTGCCGCGGCACAAATAGGACAATGATTTTCTAATAACCAAAAAAAATCACCCTCTTGCTCAACTGTAGCCATATAACCTTCATCGCACCGTATTTTCGCCAGTGTTTGTAACTTTTCTTGTACACCATATCTATCAGCTAACGCTAAGCGATAACTGCGCATTGAAGACTCTTCTCTATTAGCAATGAGTTTATCTAAACCATCATCACCGAACACGGCAATAACAGAGTCAATTAACTGCACAGTTAACTCATCATGTCGATCTGCAAAATGGCTATTAGTTTTCTGAGTTAATGACCAAAAACGGGTTGGCCTACCGCGAGGAGCTTTTTCATCCTTAAACATCACTTCACCTGACTCTTCTAACGCCAGCATATGTTGGCGCACTCCCATCGTAGTCACGTTAAGTTCTTGCGCCAACACTTTTGCGGTCAATGGTCCTTGAGTTTTAAGTAATTCAATAATTTTATGATGGGTTTTCATAATAGATCCAATGCACTGAGTATTACTATTATCACCAAAAAATATGTTATGTAAACTTTTTTATTTATTTATTTTACATTTATACTTGATAAAATTAAGTAAAGAGTTTAGTTTACATAATAACAAGTCATTTAAACATAATAATTTCCGTACACGGAATGAGGACAACTAATGAACTTAGTTATTATAAGTGCTAGCCAAAGAACACAATCACAAAGCGTAAAAGTAGCTCAATATATAGCAGAGTCGGTTACTGGCTATGAAAACGTCACTCACTTCGAACTGTGCCAATTTAATTTACCTTTGTGGGACGGTACGCAATTAGGTAAATCAACGGAACAAAGTGACTGGCCACTATTAAACGAACAAATAAGCCAAGCTGACGCATTCATTATGATTACGCCTGAATGGAGCGGTATGGCATCTCCTTTACTGAAAAATTTATTATTGATGTGTTCGGGTCAAGACACTGCCCATAAACCAGTATTACTTGTGGCAATTTCCGGTGGTATTAGTGGTGTTTACCCTATTGCAGAATTACGCATGAACTCATTTAAAAATAACAAGCTAGTCGCTATTCCTGATCATATTATTATTAGGAATGTAGGAGAAGTACTTAATGGTAATAATGACTCAGAGTTATCAGAAAGAGATAGCAATATCCGCCATCGTATTGGTTACAGCTTGCATGTTTTATTTCACTACAGCGAAACATTAAGAGCATTACGAACAAATTTATCGAAGCACCCCTATACTAATGAAGAAGCTTATTCTAATGGTATGTAGCATTAACAAATCCAAAGTCTAGCAAAACAGGAGAGCAAAATGATCACTCTAGAACACATTAATTTAGTCGTAAACGACATTGAAAAAACATTGCAGTTTTACCAAGCAGCCTTTCCACATTGGTCAGTCCGTGGCGGCGGTCCCGGCGAATGGCATGGTAAACCACGTAATTGGGTACATTTTGGTGATGACTACCAATACCTCACTTTTAATGATGATGGCGTAGGTGAAAACCGTGACTTGACCGGTCATCAAATTGGCCTTGCTCATTTTGCTTATGTCACTAGTGATTTAACTGGCGTAATTCAGCGTTTAGCACAAGCGGGTTTTGCCGTTGACAAAGAAGGTGCTGAAGACAAATATCGCAGTAATGTTTATTTTATCGATCCAAGTGGCTATGAAGTAGAATTTGTACAGTATCATAGTGATTTACCGGCACATAGAAATAGATATCAGTAATTTTAATTATACAGTGTGGTTAACTAATTTTTAGCCATACTTTCTTTACTTTATTGCCAACTACCTTAAATAATCCTCCTGTAGTAGGATTATTTAAATACAACTCGCTTATAAAGGTTAAATCCTATTAAAGGAGGATTATTGCAATAATGCTCTATTTTGTATATATTAATCCTAATAGAGTAGGATTATATATATGGCAAAACGAGTAATTGCAACAAAGGCTCCAAATTTAAATCACCCTGTAAACATAAAACGTCTAGGAGAATTTGTTCGTTTTAAAAGAACCTCTTTAGATTTAACCATTGAAAGTGCAGCTAGCCTTTGTGGTGTATCTAAACAGGCCTTCAATAATATCGAACTAGGTGTTGATTCAGTAAAGCTAGCCACTTTGTTTAAAGTCATAAATCAATTCGGCATATCACTATGGTTTGATAACCAGTGTACTGAAAAGAAGAAGGAGATAGATGATGAGTGGCTCTAATTCATTTCCTACTATATCTATATTCAGTCAAGCTGAAACTGTTGGTACTCTGACATTTATTGAACCAGGAAAGTGTACATTTTCATATGATGATTTTTGGCTAGAAAATAGATTTCCAATTTCACCATGTATCCCGTTCGGTGTTGAATATTCGCCTCAAACAATTATTAACTTCTTGAGAAACCTGTTTCCAGAGGGAGATGCTTTTGATCTTTTGTTAGCAAGCCAAAACCTGAGCAAAAATAACTTGTATGCCATTCTTATGACAATAGGGATGGACACTGCAGGTATTTTGTCTTTTTCTGATATCGAATATCAAGAAGAAGAAACATTGCTACGTGAAGTTACGGAAAAAGAGCTGATTGAAAAATTATCATCAAATGATATTCAAGAATTGATCACTTGGGATGGAAAATATCGTTTATCGGTAGCAGGCGTTCAAAATAAACTAAACGTATTTATAGATGCTGAGAGTAAGTTCATGTTGGCGAACGGCAATTACTCAAGTACGCACATTTTAAAGTTTGCTTCTCCAAAATATGAAACGATTGTGATTAATGAGCTTTTCTGTATGAAACTGGCTAAAGCGCTTGGCTTAAAAGTTGCTAATGTATCATATAAAAAATTTGGCAATCATGATGCATTAATTGTTGAGCGATTCGACAGGAAAATTACACCTGAAAAAGTGAAAAAACGTCACATTATTGATGCATGCCAAGCATTAGATTTTCCTCCTGAATATAAATATGAACATAACTTTGGCTCTGGTGAACATGTACAACATATTCGAGACGGCGTAAGTTTTAATAAATTATTCGAATTTACAAAAGCTTGTGCAGTACCAGCGATAATTACTCAAAGCCTCATAGACTGGATGATATTCAATTTAATTATCGGCAATAGTGATGCTCATGGTAAAAATGCGAGCTTTTTTGTCGGCACTCGCGGGATTACTCTCACGCCTTTTTATGACCTTGTATCTGTCACTTTTGAGGCAAGCAAAAATGAGAAAATAGATACCGCCTTAGCGATGGCTATTGGAGACAATTTTGATATTACCAACATAACCACTTATGACATGTTATCACTTGCTGATGAAGCAGGTATATCGTTTAGTTTTTTAAAGAAAAGAGTGGCTAGGTTATCAACTCTTACGATGAAGAAAGTTGACACTTTAAACTTCGATGAGTTTGGATTATCAGCGATAAATTTGTCAACCATCAATGAAATTAAACAACTAGTAATGCAACAAGCCGATTCTATATATGCTGAATCAAGGATAATGACGGTAGTTGCTAAAGAAGCCTTTTAACAAGTAAAAGACTACTCCTTTTACCAAGTGCCCATAATCGGGGTCTTTATAATGCTATTTATTCGATATTCTGGATCTGATCACAGGTTAAATCAATAGTTAGTTCTCTTCAAACAACTCAGTTAAATCAGCCACTTGTTGTGTTAATAAAACAACTTGTTGTTCTAACTCAGTTACTCTCTGCGCTAGTTGCTCATTTCCTTCTGAGGGAGTGTCATCTGTTTGATTCACATTCACTTCAGCGGTATAACTTTCATCAATATCTGAGAGTAAATGTACATAACGAGACTCTCGTTTACCCGGCTCTCGTTCAAGCTTTTTAACCAGTGTTTGATTATTTAAGTTTTGCAATTGATTAAGCGCAGTTTCAACTTCACTCACATCGGCAAAGTCTGCCAAACGATTAGTGCGAGTTCTTAGCTCACCCGGCGTTTGCGGCCCTCTTAGCAGTAGCACACAAATAATGGCTCTTTGCTGAGCGGTGAATTTCAAACTGCCAAATTCGGTATCACAAAACAAATGAAAATATTTACTGACTCGGCCGGAAGCTTTGTGATCTACCATTAATTGGTTCATTTTTGCCAGTTCATCTACAACATTTTGTACATCACTCTCTGAAAGCGACATTACTGGCTCACGGTTACTTTTTTGATTACAACCTGTGGTAATACCATTGACAGAAAGCGGGTATTGCTCTGGTGTTGTGGTTTCTTTTTCTAGCATTACGCCAATAATGCGACATTGCTGTGCGGATAGTGTGATCATATTGAAGGCATCCTAATTAAAGTATCTAGTGATGTTATACCAAGCAATATGCATTTTTACTATGTTAACGTGTTGACTGCTTATAAAAAAGCCATCGTTAAGGTATGACTTAGCAATGGCTTTTTAGTAAACACATTTCGGTTGATATTTATTCTATATTCGTAATCTGATTACGTATTAAGAGACGAACTTTTCATTTTTTCAATTAGTTACGTACTAGTCATTTCACTAAAGTCACCACTTCGGTCACCATTGGCGTATTTTAGCGTCAACATATGCAAATTTCGTAACACTTACCTTAGCTACTATAGTGTAAAATTTTATTTTTTAAAGAAAAAAATCACCAATTATTCTCTCACTCTTTCAGAGGCATAAGTGGATTATGGAAGTAAATTTCGATAATAGCTATCAATGTCATTTTTTCGAGGTATTAAATACCAATCAGTATTTTAATAATTTCGTTGGCAATGACTGTATTCTGCATCAGCTCTATTGTTGTGCTCAAATAAAAAGATTAAAACTTATAATTTAAAAAAAACATACTAGAATGTTTAACGAATTAAATTCAAAAAGTATAAGTATAAGTATTGTAGTGACTATAGTGCGAATCGGGGGATAGCACGTAGATAGATTCAGCACATAGTGCTGGTGATTGAAATAAATTTTTTAAAGGTAAAAATTATGAATACCCCGATAAATACACAACTGGCAAGACTACCACCCATTATCACTTTCTTTACTTCAAATATTCTTGCGGGAGATAGCTTTCCACTTTCCATTGGAGTTTTTGTAAATGGTCGATCTCATGAAATTTATGTCAAGCCACTGAAGCATTGGAATTTAAGCGAATACCAACCTGAACTCTTTAATAATAAGCCCCTAGATTTCTATTTTAAAAATGGTATAGAAGTCACAGAGATAAAAAATATTATTTCGAAATTATTAGGGCCATAAAAAGTAATCTTCTACCTCAGAGAGCATTACGATCCTCTTTTCTTCAACATATTAAAGATCCAAGACTATCCAATAGCTAACATTTCTGAAATAGACTCATTCAATAGTTATGATGAAAGATTTCAGCAATTATACAAATGAATAAAAGATAGTAAATTAGACATTTTTTCTTTCAAAGATGTCGTTCAGACATTAGCTTTTCAAACTTACGACAACCTTAAATACGACGATCTAGATTCACTTGAATTTACTCCCATCGAATAATTTGTTGTACGCATAATTTATTTATCAATATTCTTGAAATAGTTTTAGTGTAAGTGTTTAATTATTTAATAATTACCACCGGACATTTCACTATAAGCACTTGCAAAACAATTGGTTATATATACACTTCATTCTATTCATGTTATAACTATTATAATGTTATATAACCAATGTAAGGTGAGAATCGTCCTTACATCTCTTTCTTAAAAATTCCCTTCAAATATCTGAATTTAAAATCGCGTCAAACTTGGCAATGTTAGCGTCAAACCTGACAACAACCTTATCAAATTAGGCAAAAGCGTTGTCAAAAGTTCGCACTCGTTGATAGTGAATGTACTTATAATTTACCAACAACACCTACCTTCTAGTGCCTAGGTTCGTAACTACTAATTTCCTAAGTTTATAATTACTATCTTCCCAAGGGCGTAACTACAAGTTTTTAAAGATCGTAACCACTAGTTTTATAGGTTCGTAATTACTAGTTTTTGATTGGTGAAGGTGCTAGGATATAAAGTATTAGTGGATGATACAATAATAGGTGTTTGATATGGCGATGACTACTCATGAGAAGCTAGCTGAAGCTTTAGCTAACGCTGGCAAAGTTGCTATTGGTAATATACTAAATTCTAACTCCATTTCTCCTAAAGAACGTTCATTACTTACTAGGCATGGATACCTAAAGAAAATCATTAGAAGCTGGTATTTATTAGATGCTGATTTATTGGCGGACAATGCTGGAGAATCTGCCTTATGGTTTGAGTCAATTTGGTCATTTATAGGTCAATATCTGACAGAAAAATTTGGTACTGATTATTACTTATCTCCTGAAGCTTCTTTAGATCTGCTTACTGGCAATAATGCTTTTCCAAATCAAATCATTGCTTTTGCCAAAAATTCTGTGGCTACAAACACAAATGTATCTCTTCCAAATAATATGAGCTTGTTAATTTTAGGTACATCTAAAGTTCCCTATCAAACAATATTTTATAAAGATTCTGTCTATACTCACTCGTTAGAAAGTGCATTAGTAGAATGTACACCTAAAATTTATACATCCAACCCTATTAGTGTTCAACTTGCGATTAAAAGTGCAGACTCAAATAAATTATCTGAAGCAGTATTAACCACAAAAAATGCAAACTCAGGGAATAGAATAATTAATGCTTTTGAAGCTTTAAAAATGAAACTAGAAAGCCGTAATTTAGAAACAATTATGAAAGGAGCCGGACTAGAAATATCTAAAAAAGCAAATCCATTTAAAGAAGTGCTAATTCCATTAGGAGGGCGCAAAGGAGAATCACCATCAAGCTTACGTGTACGCACTCTCTGGAATAAATTACGTGCTCCTGTTATCGAAGCTTTTGATGATTTCCCTCCTACTTTTGAGTTCAAAAAACGAAACATTAAAGATACATTAAGTATGATAGAGGAACTCTATGTTAGTGATGCATATAATTCCTTATCTATAGAAGGGTACCAAGTAACTCCTGAGCTAATTAAAAAGGTAGCTGAAGGCGACTGGTCTCCAGAAACTCAAAGCAAAGATAAAGAACAAAAAGATGCATTAGCAGCAAAAGGTTATTTTGATGCTTTCAATAAAGTTAAAGATCTCATTAATGAAGCGTATCAAACAGACGGAGAGTTAGATCTTGAATATTTAGTGAGTGTTGGTTTAACTGAATGGTACACCGCTCTTTTTCAACCTTGTGTATCCGCAGGTATTATCCAAGCAACTAATCTAGCAGGATATAGAAAAGGGCCAATATATATTCGAACTTCAATGCATGTTCCCCCTCCAAGTGAGCAATTGATGGACTGTATGGACGCACTTAAAGAACTAATAGCAGAAGAAGAACACTTTATTGTAAAAGCTATATTAGGTCATTTATCACTAGGGTATATTCACCCATTCCCTGATGGAAACGGACGTTCTGCAAGGTTTTTAATGAATTTTCTATTAATACTTGGTGGCTACCCCTGGGCAATAGTTCAATTGAAGGAAAGAGTGAAATATTTATCTTCTTTAGAGTCAGCATCAGTTGACGGGAACATTAAGCCATTCAGTGAGTTTATTAAGTCCTCTATCAAGAGTACATCTAATCTATGACCTAGTAAATTGAGACCATTCAATGTGCTCACAGTGGCTTTTAGTTATTAAAACACTAATAGTCTTTAATCGGCTTAACGCACCACACTTAGTTCTCCACAAATAATGTAGTATTATCATATTGTTACCAGTAGACCATAAACCTTAAGAACCATGAAAGAGAATGAGTATTGTGAAATAGTTAGCCTATTCTTATAATGTTTATTTGTTTTATTAATGTGTCAACTAGCTGTTATAAGATGCATAATAGCAATACCTAAGGCGGCTAAATTAACTAAGCCATCATTACAATTCAAATCATAAAAAAGTATTTAGTAAATGGAATTATCACTACTGGAATCACTAAAAATAAGTATATATGTTTGTTTTGTTTTTTATTCAAGTAATTCATTTGCCCAAAGAAATAATAACGACGAAAAAAGTATAGAAACAGTTATTGTTACTTCTCAAAAACGGGTCGAACGTTTGATTGATGTACCTATATCGATAACTAGCATTAATAAATCGCAAATTGAAGCTAGAGGAATTAAAAATTTACAAGAGCTTGGTAGCTTATCGCCTAATTTAATTATTTCACAAGAAGCAGACTTTAATACAAAAATAACCATACGAGGTGTTGGTGCGCATAGTCGAAATATTGGTTTTGATAGCCGAGTGGGTGTTTACATTGATGGTGTTTATATAGGGCAATCCCCAGCTATCAATCAAGGGGTTGGAGATTTTGAGCGTATTGAAGTATTACGTGGGCCACAAGGTACACTTTTTGGTAAAAATGCAATTGCAGGGGCTATTAATCTTATTTCTCAGCAGCCAAATGATGATTTTCAAACGTCCGTTAAAGTAAATATAGGTAATTACGATTTACAGGAATATCATATTCAAAGTAATATTCCTTTTACAGATCAAACCAAAGCAAAGCTATTTCTTAATAAAACGAAAGAAATAGGATATGTTACTAATCAATTAACAGACAATAAAGTTGGTGGTAATGATTCGTCATCAGGCCGCGTTCATTTAATTTCTGAGCTTTTTGAAAGCTTAAATTTAAGTTTTACGGCTGATTTTTTGAATCAAGGCAGATTTAGTTTCACAAATAAGCCATTGTCAGATCCTTTTGGGAAGCACCCCACTAACGGTCCTTTTGGTGATATATATAAAGGCACGGCTGATGATAGATACTTACAATATCAGAACAATGATACTGTAGAAAATAAAGATATTTGGGGGAGTGCTTTAACTTTAGATTATCAGTTAAGTAATGATTTTTCTATTAGATCTATTTCTTCCTATCGTGATACCAAGATGAATATCAATATTGATGTTGATTATAGTCCTTTATCTATTCTTGATACTTTATATACAGATAGCTATGAACAAGTAAGTCACGAGTTTCAGTTACTTTCGCCTAATGGGCAAAGTTTCAGTTATATTCTTGGTTTATATTTATATCAGTTAAACAGTACAACGCTTAGAAACGCTTATGGTGGTGAACATATTGTGCTTTTAGGTGATCCAAGGTTACAACCTGATCGCCTTGCGGTAGGAATTGATGGTCATGTTAAAACAAAAAGTTATGCACTATTCGGTCATACCAATTACACATTTGCAGATAGATTAACATTAGGTTTGGGGATACGTTATAGCCAAGAAATCAAAGAGGTTGATTGGGCAATTGATGGTTCAAACTCTGGCTTTATACAAATTGCTACTGGAATGATTAAAGATAAAAGAGCGGACAATAAGCTTTCGCCAGCGGCTAGTTTGAATTATGCATTAACGCCCTACAGCCAAGCATATTTTCGTTTAGCGACAGGCTTTAAAAGTGGAGGTTACAATTTAGATTTTATTACTGTTGATGAATTAGATTCAGGTATTGAATTTAATGAAGAAACGGTTTTTAGCTACGAGTTAGGCTATAAAGGGCTGTTATTAAACAATCGTTTAAGTATAAGCAGTACGTTGTTCAAATCATTTTACGATAATTTCCAAGTTAACCAATTTGTTGATTTAGGTGATGGGCGTACCGCTCTATCTATTACTAATGCTGCAGAAGTTACCACTCAAGGTATCGAACTTGAGTTAAATTATCAATTCAATGATGATTTAATCCTTAATGCTTTCATTGGCGGATTAAGTGCTACATTTGATAAATTTCCTGGCGGTGGTACAGGTGGCTCAGATGCTTCCGGTAATAAGTTACCTAATGCGCCGAGGTTCAATGCTTCATTTGGAGTTCATTATTATCAGTTATGGCCACTGATGGCTTCAACCCTAAATTATAAAGTAGATTATTACTATAGAACTTCAGAGTATTTTAATGTAAATAATGATAGTTTTTATGAATTTTCTGATGGTAATAAAGTTGCCTACGGAAAATCTAAAAGCAGTAAACAACTTAGTGCCCGTATCAATTTAATCGCAGATAATGGTGCTTGGGAAGTTGCCTTATGGGGTAAAAACCTAACAAACAGTGATCATTTGGTAAGAAGTTCTAGAGATTTTTTTGGCACCATCCTAGCGGGCTATGCTAAACCAAGAACCTATGGCGTAGAAGTAACCGTTTATTATTAATTACCTTACTATTTTTTATCAGCACTGTTTAAAGCTTTATCCATTTTCATATTTCCAAACGCAAAATCACCAAACCCATTTTTATCAACAGAATTCAATATTGTTAACCAATAGCCATTTGATGGTCCCGTATCCGATAAATCAAGCATTAATACGCCGAGCCAAACTGCATTATTAGTGAACGTCTAGCCAAATGCACATATCCTAAGCTAAGCATTAACCCTAGACTTGCTCCAACGTAATAAAAGGAGCAATGTATGAGCCGTAAAACTTCCCATGAGTGGAAAAGTCTTG